>Ga0265293_10000803_pt1 | contig 72360 bp, 49 predicted proteins | sample Munlanlewell138R_FD_192505 | JGI IMG/M metagenome (GOLD analysis project Ga0265293, IMG submission 192505) | Leachate microbial communities from a municipal landfill in Southern Ontario, Canada - Leachate well 138R | ecosystem: Engineered > Solid waste > Landfill > Unclassified | place: Canada... | reverse complement strand
ATTATACCTGATTCATTAGCACAAAAAACAATAATGAAAATAGATACAAATTCTATTTCTGTTAAAGAATTTGCGTGGTTTAATAATAAATACAATGCGTATCCCGACCCATATATTCAACTGAGTTTGAGTGAATACGCAACGCTTTTTACAAATTACAAACGAAAAGTTTTTGAAGCAATACATCAACAATTAGATACATCAAAGGTGTTTAAAGAAGAGTTTAATTCGTATATGCGAAAAATTTCTACCTCATATTTATATTCAATTCAAGACGAAAAAGATTTAATTCAATTAGAATATGACCGTTTACAAACAGATTATGAAGTGCAGCATATTTTTGTGAAATCAAATATATATTCTCATCCAAATGATACTTTGCAAGCATACAAAAAAGCTGTAGGATATATGTCGGAATTGCGTGCCGGAAAAGATTTTTCGGCACTTGCATCACGCGTATCTGACGATACATTTACAAAAGAAAATGGCGGATATGTTGGATATATTACCTCGTTATTAATGCCTCTTGAATACGAACATGCGGTGTATAATGGAAAAGTTGGCGAAATTGTAGGTCCTGTTTCTACCAAACATGGATATTTTATTATAAAAATTCTTAATTCTCGCAAATCCCTCGGGCAACGCAGAGCATCAATTATTACGCTGTATCCTAACGAAAAAAATGAAGAAGAATGGCAAAAAATAAAATTAGAAGCTGATTCTCTATATAATTGTTTACATGCAGGATGCGATTTTGATTCTTTAGCACAACGTAAAAATAAAAGTCGTGAATTACTAAAATCAAAAGGTGATATAGGGTGGTTTGATAATTCTATAAACTATCATTATCTCATGAAAGAAGCAATTTTTCAATTAGATTCTATTGGTGCTATAACGAAACCTATCAAAATGAGCTATGGATATATTATTTGCAAACTTACTGGTATAAACGATTCTCTTCCAAGTTTTTTAGAAACACAAAAAGTTGTGCAAAAAATAATGATGCACGATGAAACACGATCTAATTGGAAAGAACGAGAAGCAATTAGACGCTATAAAAAACAATATCAACACACGATATTACATAAAAATCTTGAAGATTTTATTACGCAAGTTGATAATTCTATTTTACTTGGAAAATGGGAAAAACCAACATTTACAAACAACAAAGAATTAGTGAAATTTGCAAACAACACGTATTTATTTTCTGATTTTGCGGCATATCTCGAAAAAAATCAAAAACACAATAAATTTCCAGAAAAAGACAAACTTATACGATATCGATTTGAACAATATATTGAACGAATACTTATATATGAAGTTTTTCAACATATTACAATCGAAAACGAAGAATTACAAATGCTTTCACAAGAATACCATCACGGAATGGTTATGTACGAATTAATGCAAAAAGAGGTGTATAAAAAAGCATTTGAAGATAGCGTTGGACTGTATGAATATTATAATAACAATATTGATTCCTATATGAATCCTGAATCAGTTTCATTAAGCTATTTTTATTGTGAAACGGAAAAAATCCGCAAAAAAACGCAAAAACTTCTTTCACAACGACCTTTAAAACATGAAACAGATAGTTTGATTATATCTACAATAAATAAAAAAAACACCAACAATGTGCGTGTGCAACAATATCATATTTTTAAAGGAGAAAACAATACTATTGACGCACTCACATGGAAGGCAGGGAATGTGATTCAACTTGATTCACTTACGCTTGTATATATCAATAATTCATACGATCCTATTCCCAAACCATTTAATGAAGTAAAAAACACTATCACAACGCAATATCAGAACATTCTTGAACAAAATCTTATAGAGTATTTACAAGAAAAATATCCTGTAACACTATTCGAAAATGTATTACAAGAATTAAGTACTTATTACGAATGATCATGAAATCTGCAAAATTTATTTTATTAGGACTATTTTTATCTGCAATGACAGTTTCGTGCACGGTTTCCGAAGGAGATTCAAATGAAGATGCAGTTGCTCAAGTTGGTAAAGCAGTATTGTATAAAGCTACTGTAACAGAATCAATACCAGCACACCTCACTGCAGAAGACAGTGCGTATTTTGCAGAAAAATATATCTCAAATTGGATTACTCGTCAACTTCTCTATCAAAAATCGCTTTTAAACATTCGAGACGTAGACAATACATTAAAAGAACAAATTGAAAATTATACGCAAGAAATATACATTCATCATTACGAACAAATGTTTGTAAATCAAAAGCTTGACACGCTCATACCCAAACAACAAATAGTTGATTATTATGAACAACAAAAAAAAGATTTTACACTTACGCAAGTAGCTGTAAAACCACTATTTTTAATTTTTCCTAAAACTATTGATGTGGCACGAGTAAAAAGATGGTTTTATTCAAGCAATCCGAATGATATTGAAAGTTTAAAAGACTTTACCTATCAATTTTCGCCATGTTTTTATTTTGCAGATAGCTGGTTTTTTATAGACCAGTTCATTGCAAAAATACCATTTGAAAATATTGAGACATCAAAAATTCTTTCAAAAAATGGTTTTATTTTAGAAGATACAGCTTATTATTATTTTATTAAAACCGAAAGCATTGCTGAAAAAGGTGATTATATACCTCTTGAATTAGCAACAGATAACATTGCAAAAATTTTAATCCATAAACGCAAACAAGAACTCATTGCAAATATGAGAAATAAACTATATAACGATGCGTTACATAAAAACGAAATACATTTTTTTAAATAAATATATGAACATAAAACACCTTTTTTTCCTCATTGCATGTTTTTCTTTTACACAAAAAACACATTCTCAAATAATTATAGATGAAGTTGTTGTAGTTGTTGGCGAAGAAATGATTAAAGAATCAGACATACAAAATCAGATTATGCAGCTACAAAAAGAAGGTGAAAAAAATATACAAACATGTAAAATTCTTGAAGATTTATTATTTCAAAAACTTTTATTTAATCAAGCAAAAATTGATAGTATTGAAGTTGCCGATGCAGAAGTTGACGCAGAAATTGAAAGACGAATAAATATTTTTACTGGACAAGAAGGTGGGCTTGAAAAACTTGAAAGTTTTTATGACAAAACAGAACTTGAAATTAAAACGGAGTGGCGTCCATTAGTACGTGAGCAAATTATGGCACAACGCATGCAAAATTCCGTTGTAGGCAATGTTGAAGTTACTCCAAATGAGGTTCGCACATTCTTCACAAAATTTTCGACAGACAGCTTGCCCACAATTCCAATTCAATATGAATATGCTCAAATAGTTATTCAGCCAGAAATGTCGAATAAAGAAGAACAAGAAATAAAACAAAAACTCGAAGAAATTAGGCAGCGTGCAATAAAAGGAGAAAGTTTTGATAAACTTGCGGTACTCTATAGTGATGATATGGAAAGTGCTAAAATGGGTGGACTCTTAGGAGATTACATGTCGAGAGGAGAATTAGTACCAGAATTTTCGGCTGTTGCATTTCGATTAAAAGAAGGAGAAATATCAAAAATTGTAAAAACAAGTTTTGGGTATCATATTATTCAAATGGTTGAAATGAAAGGAGAAAAAGCAAAAATAAAACATATACTTATGCGTCCTCGAATTTCGCCAGAATCATTAAAAAATGCTCGAAATAAAGCCGACAGTATATATGTTGCATTACAAGATTCTTTATCATTTAAACAAGCAGCTCTTCGTTACTCATCTGATGAAAAAACAAAAAACAACGGAGGCGTTTTTATTAATCCATACACGGGCACCTCAAAATTTGAAGCTGAAGCAATAGAACCAATGATTTTGCATACAATAAAAAACATGAAACCCGGAGAAATTTCAGAAGCCTTTTTGAGTTATAATGACATTGGAACTCAAGTATATAAAATCATTATGCTTTTATCAGTAATACCTGAACACACCGCTAATATTCAGCAAGATTATGATTATATTAAAATGGTAGCCTTACAAGATAAAAAAGAAAAAGCCATGAAATTATGGATAACAAAAAATATACAATCTACCTATATAAAATTTATGACAGAATCATATTCTGATTGTATTTTTATCTATAACGGCTGGTTTAAATAAGCTAAATTGAGACAATAATTAAATGTGTTGAATTTACTAATTGAATTTACACAATGTTTGTAAAAACACAAAGTATTGCATTTTTCACCACACAAAGTTACACGATTTTAGCAACAAATATTAATTTCTGTTTTTTTTGATTGCAAATCAGAAAGCAGAATTTGGAGTAAAAAAGCACAAATTGACCGCTTAGTCTTTAATTTTAATAGCATTATAAGATTTGCGGTCGTTGTTTTAAAACCTCATAAAGACCAATGCCTGCGGCAACTGATACATTAAGCGATGATATTTCGCCCTGCATTGGAATATTGACACAAGCATCGGATTTCTGTAAAATAGCTGATGAAATACCAACATCTTCGGCTCCAAAAACTAAAGCAAGCGGTACAGAACAATCGATAGTATATAGCGAGGTTGAAGATTTTTCGGTAATGCTTAGTACAGAAATTCCACTTTGTTGCAAAAAATCAATACACGACGGTAAAGAATGCACCTTAGAAATAGGAACTTTATACAAAGCACCTGCAGAGGTTTTTACCGCATCTTCGCCAATTTGTGCCGCTCCTTTTTGTGGAATTATAATACCATTCACTCCAAAACACTCACAAGAGCGTACTATAGCTCCAAAATTTCTTACGTCAGTAATTTGATCGAGAATAACAAATAATGGAATTGCTCCTTTTTCAAAGATAGAAGGAACCAAATTTGTAATATTATGAAAATCAACAGGAGAAGAAAACGCGATAACACCCTGATGATTTTTCCGTGTTATACGATTAATTTTTTCTACAGGAACAGTTTTAACTGTAACGGTTTGTTTTCGAGCCAAATATATTATTTCACGAATAATCTCATTATTGGCATTTTTTTTTATTAAAATTTGGTCAAGAGTCAAAGAGTCTTTAAGAGCCTCATGTACAGCATGAATTCCAATAATTACATTATTTTGTGCCATAAAACAATCTATTTAATTAATACATATAAGAAATTAAAAGCACAAAACATTATCTTTCACAATTCAAACAAAAACGTTATGCTTGTGCACCTCCAGCTCCAAAGGTAGGAAGAGGTCCGCCTCCAGAAAAACCTTCAATATTTTTAATTTTTCCATGCATAGACTCATATTTTGCAATATTGTCTTGCAAAGCAAGGAGTAATTTTTTAGCATGTTCTGGAGTTAAAATAATGCGAGATTTCACGTTTGCTTTAGGAATGCCTGGCATAAGACGAACAAAATCTACAACAAACTCCGAAGCAGAATGCGTTATAATTGCTAAATTAGAGTAAATACCTTGAGCAATTTCTTCTGATAATTCAATATTTAATTGTTGTTTTTTTTCTTCCATAATTTTGTTTTTTACAAACATACATATAAAAAATAAGTCATAAAGGAAATTCCATATGACTTATTTTTTATGTATCATTAAAAAAAATTATTTTTTAAATTGTTCATATTCTTTCATAGAAGCAACAATGATTTTATCGTATTCACGAAGCCCAGTACCTGCAGGAATTTTATGTCCAACAATAACATTTTCTTTTAATCCTTCAAGCATATCTACTTTTCCATGAATAGCTGCCTCATTAAGCACTTTTGTAGTTTCTTGGAACGATGCTGCTGAAATAAAACTTTGTGTTTGCAGAGCAGCACGTGTAATTCCTTGCAAAACTTGACTTGCAGTTGCTGGTTGAGCGTCACGTACTTGAATAAGCTTGAGGTCTTTTCGTTTTAATTGTGAATTTTCATCACGCAATTTACGAGCAGTAAGAATTTGTCCTGGTTTAATAGTGTCAGAATCTCCAGAATCAACAACAACTTTTTTATCATACAGCCAGTCATTTTCTTCCATAAAATCCCATTTGTCAACAATTTGTTTTTCTAAAAACTTTGTATCTCCTGGGTCAATAATTTCAACCTTTCTCATCATTTGTCGTACAATTACCTCAAAGTGTTTATCATTAATTTTCACTCCTTGTAATCTATACACCTCTTGCACTTCATTCACAATATATTCTTGAACCTTTGTAGGACCTTTAATAGATAGAATATCAGAAGGCGTAATTGCACCATCAGAAAGAGAGATTCCAGCTTTCACATAATCATTTTCTTGCACTAAAATTTGTTTAGAAAGCGGCACTAAATACTTTTTAGTTTCACCAGTTTTTGATTTTACGATAACTTCTCTATTTCCTCGTTTAATTTTTCCAAAAGAAACCTCGCCATCAATTTCAGAAACCACAGCTGGATTTGATGGATTTCTCGCTTCAAAAAGTTCAGTTACACGTGGTAATCCTCCAGTAATATCACCAGATTTACCTATTGCACGAGGTATTTTAACAATTGTTTGCCCAGATTTAACTTTTTCTCCTTCGCTTACTGAAATATGTGCCCCAACGGGTAAGTTGTAATTATGAAGCGTGTTTCCACTTTTATCAAGAATTTTAATTATTGGATTTTTAGTTTTATCTTTAGATTCAATAATCACTTTTTCTTCAAAGCCAGTTTGTTCGTCAGCCTCTTTTTTATACGTTACCCCTTCTTTCACATTTTCGAAAGCAATTTCACCCGCAGATTCAGAAATAATAGCCGCATTATAAGGATCCCATTTACATAATAAAACACCTTTTTCAACAAGCTCTCCGGGTTTCACATACAAACGAGATCCAAAAGGAATATTTTGAGAAGTAAGGGTAATTCCCGTGTTTTTATCAATTATTTTAAGTTCAGCTAAACGTCCAATAACAATTGTAACTTTTTCGGAAAATTCATCAGTACCTTCAACAGTTCGTAGTTCGTCAATTTCAACTACACCATCATATTTTGAAACAATTGAAGATTCAGCAGCAATATTAGAAGCAGTTCCACCGACATGGAATGTACGGAGCGTTAACTGTGTTCCTGGCTCACCAATAGACTGTGCAGCAATAACTCCAACAGCCTCACCAATTTGGACCATACGAGCTGTTGCAAGGTTTCTGCCATAACATTTAGCACACACCCCCTTACGAGATTCGCATGTTAACACCGAACGAATTTCTACTTGTTCAATTGGAGATTCTTCAATAATTTTTGCTATATCTTCGGTAATTTCCTCACCAGACGCAATAATTATTTCTCCAGTATTAGGATGAATCACATCGTGTACACAGGTTCTTCCAAGAATTCTATCATATAAAGACTGCACTACATCATCACTTTTCTTGATTGCAGTAGCAACAAGCCCACGCAATGTGCCACAATCATCTTGAGAAATAACAACATCTTGAGAAACGTCAACTAAACGTCTGGTTAAATATCCAGCATCAGCTGTTTTAAGAGCCGTATCAGCAAGACCTTTACGAGCACCGTGCGTAGAAATAAAATATTCCAATACCGATAATCCTTCTTTAAAGTTAGCAAGAATTGGATTTTCAATAATTTCATTTGCAGTAGAACCAGATTTTTGAGGTTTTGCCATAAGACCACGCATACCACTTAACTGTCGTATTTGCTCTTTTGAACCACGTGCCCCTGAATCTAACATCATAAACACAGAATTAAATCCTTGTTTATCGGTACTAATCTGTTTCATAACAGTATTAGTAAGGCTTGCATTTGCATGAGTCCAAATATCAATAATTTGATTATATCGTTCATTATTGGTAATAAAGCCCATGTTATAATTTGCTAATACCTCGTCAACTTGTTCGTATCCTGCTTTTATCATTGCATCTTTTTCGGCAGGAACAATAACGTCAGAAAGATTAAACGATAAACCTCCTTGGAATGCCATGGCATATCCTAAATCTTTCATATCATCTAAAAATTTAGCGGTTTTAGCAGTTCCAGCGTCTTTTAAAACTACAGAAATAATATCTCGCAACGATTTTTTAGTTAATAATTCATTCACATACCCAACCTCAATAGGAACTATTTCATTAAATAAAATTCTACCAACCGTTGTTTCAATCAATGAAGTTTTGCCTTTTATATCAGTAATTTTAACTTTTACAATTGCATGTAAATCAGCCACTCCCTCATTATATGCAATTATAGCTTCCTCACTTGAATAAAAAACTAATCCTTCACCTTTTGCATTTTTGAGTTCTTTAGTTATATAATAAAGCCCTAAAACCATATCTTGAGAAGGCACCATAATAGGAGCTCCATTTGCAGGGTTTAAAATATTATGTGATGACAGCATAAGCAGTTGTGCTTCAAGAATAGCGGCATTACCAAGAGGTAAATGCACTGCCATTTGGTCACCATCAAAATCCGCATTAAAAGCAGTACACACAAGAGGATGAAGTTGAATTGCTTTTCCTTCTATCATCTTAGGTTGAAATGCCTGTATTCCTAATCTATGAAGCGTTGGCGCTCTATTTAAAAGAACAGGATGACCTTTTAACACATTTTCAAGAATATCCCACACAATAGGGTCTTTTCTATCAACAATTTTTTTAGCAGATTTTACTGTTTTAACAATTCCCCGTTCAATTAATTTTCTAATCACAAACGGTTTATATAATTCTGCAGCCATTTCTTTAGGGATTCCGCATTCATGAAGTTGAAGCTCTGGTCCAACAACAATTACAGAACGAGCCGAATAATCAACACGTTTTCCAAGAAGATTTTGACGGAATCTACCTTGTTTTCCTTTTAAACTATCGCTCAAAGATTTTAAAGCTCTATTTGCATCAGTTTTAACCGCATTTGCTTTTCGAGAATTATCAAATAAAGAATCAACAGACTCTTGTAACATTCGTTTTTCGTTTCTCAAAATCACCTCAGGCGCTTTAATTTCGATAAGGCGTTTCAATCGATTATTACGAATAATCACCCTTCGATATAAATCATTAAGGTCTGATGTAGCGAAACGTCCACCATCAAGAGGTACAAGTGGGCGTAATTCTGGTGGTATTACAGGCACACACTTAATAATCATCCATTCAGGTTTATTTCTTGATGCAGAAGCTCTAAATGCTTCAATAACTTGCAAACGTTTTAAAGCTTCATTTTTTCTTTGTTGCGATGTTTCTTTACTTGCCTGATCTCGAAGCTGATACGAAAGACTGTCTAAATCTAAACGCTGTAAAAGCTCTTCAAGAGCTTCTGCTCCCATTTTCGCAATAAATTTTTGCGGATCAGTATTATCAAGAAGTTCATTATCTTTAGGGAGTGTTTCAATTATTTCCAAATATTCTTCTTCCGACAAGAAATCTCCTACTCGAATACCATCATCCTCTTTAACACCTGGTTGAACAACCACATATCGTTCATAATAAATAATAGAGTCTAATTTTTTAGTAGGCAATCCTAATAAATATCCTATTTTATTAGGTAACGACCTAAAATACCAGATATGTGCAACAGGCACAGTTAAACTAATATGTCCGATACGTTCTCTACGAACTTTTTTTTCTGTTACTTCAACACCACATCTATCACAGATTATACCTTTATATCGAATGCGTTTATATTTACCGCAATGACACTCATAATCTTTTACCGGTCCAAATATTCTCTCACAGAACAAACCATCACGTTCGGGTTTGTATGTTCGGTAATTAATTGTTTCCGGTTTTAAAACTTCACCACTTGAACGCTCCAGAATATCTTCAGGAGAAGCAAGGCTTATAGTGATTGATGAAAAAGTATTTTTTATTCTATTTTCTTTTCTGAAAGCCATATGCAAAACTTAATTAATTAATAATTGTGGTATTTTATTCAAAATCTATATTTAAACCTAAACCTCGTAATTCGTGCAATAAAACATTAAAAGACTCAGGTAATCCTGGTGTTGGTAGATGTTCTCCTTTCACAATAGCCTCATATGCTTTAGCACGTCCATACACATCATCAGATTTAAGCGTTAAAATTTCTTGGAGAATATTTGATGCTCCAAACGCTTCAATTGCCCAAACCTCCATTTCACCAAATCGTTGTCCACCAAACTGTGCTTTACCTCCAAGAGGTTGTTGTGTAATAAGTGAATATGGTCCTATAGAACGCGCATGCATTTTATCATCAACAAGGTGTCCTAGTTTAAGCATATAAATAACTCCAACGGTTGCAGGTTGATCAAATTTCTCACCTGTTCCTCCGTCATAAAGGTATGTTTTTCCAAAATCGGGAACACCAGCTTTACGAGTATATTCAGTTATAGACTCTAAAGAAGCACCATCAAAAATTGGCGTAGCAAAGTTAACACCTAATTCTTTACCTGCCCAGCCCAAAACCGTTTCATAAATTTGCCCCAAGTTCATACGAGAAGGCACACCTAATGGATTAAGCACAATATCTACGGTTGTACCATCTTCCAAAAATGGCATATCTTCATCACGAACTATTCGCGAAACAATACCTTTGTTTCCGTGTCGTCCAGCCATTTTATCGCCGACTTTTACTTTTCGTTTTTGAGCAATATACACTTTTGCAAGCTGCATTATTCCAGCAGGAAGTTCATCGCCAACAGTTATACTAAACACTTTTCGTTTATAATCACCATCTACTTCTTTAATTTTTTTATTGTAGTTTGATAATAATTTTGAAACGGTTACATTTTTGTCAGCATCTGTAGTCCAGCGTTCTGGAACAACAAACGTATAATCTGAAATTTCATTAAGAGCTTTTTGAGTAAATTTAGCTCCCTTTGCAATAACAGTACCTCCTGCATAATCTTTAATTCCCTGCGATGTTTTTCCGTTTAAAATCAAAAATAGCTTTTCTATAAGCGTTTCTTTTAATTTTTGAATTTCGGCATTAAACTCAGTTTCATATTTTGCAAGAATTTGTTTTTCATTTGCTTTTGATTTTCTATCCTTCACAGTACGTGTAAATAATTTTTTATCTATCACTGTCCCGTAGAGAGAAGGACGAGCTTTTAATGACGCATCTTTTACATCACCTGCTTTATCACCAAAAATTGCACGTAACAATTTTTCTTCGGGTGAAGGGTCTGATTCTCCTTTTGGTGTAATTTTTCCTATTAAAATATCGCCTGGTTTCACATTTGCACCTATACGAATCAAACCATTTTCGTCAAGGTTTTTAATAGCTTCTTCACTCACATTAGGAATATCAGCCGTAAACTCTTCAATTCCACGTTTTGTGTCTCGAACCTCTAATATATGCTCATCAATATGAATTGATGTGAGAATATCCTCACGCACAATTCGTTCTGACACAACAATTGCATCTTCAAAGTTATATCCTTTCCACGGCATAAAAGCAACTTTCAGGTTTTTTCCAATAGCTAATTCGCCGTTTTCTGTAGAATATCCTTCGGTTAAACATTGCCCTTTTTCAATTCGTTCTCCTTTTACAACGATAGGACGAAGATTTATGCACGTATTTTGATTTGTTTTTCGAAATTTAACAATTTCATAAATTTTTCTATTATCAGAAAAACTCACAAATTCTTCTTCTTCGGTTTGATCATATCGAACGTGAATTACGTTTGCATCAACATATTCAATAACTCCATCATTTTCAGCCATTATTTGTACTCGAGCATCTCGAATAACAACACGTTCTATTCCTGTTCCAACAATAGGAGCTTCTGAATTCATCAAAGGAACAGCTTGACGCATCATATTAGAACCCATTAGTGCACGGTTGGCATCATCATGTTCTAAAAATGGAATAAGAGAAGCTGCGATAGAAGTAATCTGATTAGGAGCAACGTCCATTAAATCAATCTCTTCTGGAGATGCTAAAGGATAATCAGCTTCTAAACGAGATTTTATTCTATTATTAAGAAATTCACCTTTCGAATTAAGTGGTGCATTTGCCTGTGCAATAGTTAGTTCTTCTTCCTCTTCGGCGCTAAGATACACAATTCCTTCATTTGACAAATCAACTTTACCTGCCTCCACTTTTCTATAAGGAGTTTCAATAAAGCCTAATTCATTAATTTTTGCATATACACAAAGAGATGAAATAAGACCAATATTAGGTCCTTCAGGAGTTTCAATAGGACATAAACGTCCGTAGTGAGTATAATGCACGTCACGCACTTCAAACCCTGCTCTTTCACGTGACAATCCACCTGGTCCAAGAGCAGACATTCTTCGTTTATGTGTCATTTCTCCTAATGGATTAGTTTGATCCATAAATTGAGAAAGTTGATTTGTGCCAAAAAATGAATTAATTACAGATGACAAGGTTTTTGAATTAATCAAATCAATAGGAGTAAATACCTCGTTATCACGCACATTCATTCGTTCACGAATCGTTCGAGCCATACGTGCCAATCCAACACCAAATTGGTTATGCAATTGTTCACCTACCGTACGAACACGTCTATTACTTAAATGGTCAATATCATCAACATCAGCTTTTGAATTAACAAGCTGAATTAAATATTTAATAATTTGAATTATATCAAGTTTGGTTAACACACGTGTGTCAACTTTTTCAGACTCGCTATCTTTTCCATATAATTTGCGATTAATTCTAAATCTTCCAACCTCTCCCAAATCATAACGTTTTTCCGAGAAAAACAATTTATCTATAACATCACGTGCTGTTGCCTCATCAGGCGGCTCAGCGTTTCTTAATTGACGATAGATATGAATCACCGCTTCTTTTTCCGAGTTACATGGATCTTTTTGCAGTGTATTATAAATAATATCATAATCTGTCGAGTTTTGATCTTCTTTATGAATTAAGATAGATTTTTGACCCGAATCAACAATTTGCTCAATATGCTCATTATCAATTATAACCTCACGTTCTATAACAACTTCATTTCGTTCAATAGAAACAACCTCTCCGGTGTCCTCATCAACAAAATCTTCAATCCATGATTTTAAAACACGAGCTGCAAGTTTTCTTCCAATAACTTTTTTAAGTCCAGTTTTAGATACTTTAATTTCTTCTGCAAGATTAAAAATTTCAAGAATATCTCTATCACTTTCATATCCGATAGCACGGAAGAGAGTTGTAACTGGCAATTTCTTTTTTCTATCAATATATGCATACATAACACTATTAATGTCAGTAGCAAATTCTATCCACGAACCTTTAAAAGGTATTACTCGTGCAGAATATAGTTTTGTACCATTAGCATGCATGCTTTGGCCAAAAAACACCCCTGGAGATCTATGTAATTGAGATACAATAACACGTTCAGCACCATTAATAACAAATGTGCCTCGAGGTGTCATAAAAGGGATAGTTCCAAGATATACATCTTGAACCACAGTATCAAAATCTTCATGTTCAGGGTCTGTACAATACAGTTTTAATTTTGCCTTTAAAGGCACACTAAATGTGAGTCCCCGATCAAGACACTCTTCGATAGAATAACGAGGGGAGTCAAGTTGATAGTCGATAAACTCCAAAACAAAATTATTTCGAGTATCGGCTATTGGAAAATTTTCATTAAAAACTGCACTTAATCCTTCATTTTTTCTTTCTTCGGGCGTGGAATCTACCTTAAAAAATTCGTTAAAAGATTTTAACTGAATCTCCGAAAAATCCGGATAGTTTAATTTATTTTGTATTGATGCGAAGTTGATTCTTTCCTTGGTTTTCATTGCAAAAGGATGAAATGTTAGAATTTAAAAATTAAAAACGAGAAAAGGTTTAAGTCAATTTCATGACTTAAACCCTATAAAAACGAGAAATGGTATCTCTTTACTTAAGTTCAACTTCTGCTCCTGCCTCCTCTAATTGTGCTTTTATTTTCTCTGCCTCATCTTTTGCAACACCTTCTTTAATTGCTTTTGGAGCAGCATCTACTATTTCTTTTGATTCTTTAAGTCCAAGACCGGTAAGATCTTTTACCGTTTTCACAATTTGGAGTTTTGCTCCACCTGGAGACACTAAAATAACATCAAATGTTGATTTTTCTGCAGCAGCTTCATCGCCTGCTGCTTGACCTGCTGCTGGAGCAGCTACTGAAACAGCTGCTGCTGGTTCAATTCCATACTCATCTTTTAAGATGTCAGCTAATTCCTTAACGTCTTTTACGCTAAGATTTACTAATTCTTCTGCTAATTTTTTTAAATCTGCCATGTTTGAATGATTTAATTTTACTGTACTTTATTATTATTTAATTATTCCTTTTCAGATAAGGTTTTAACTATACCTGCAATAGTATTTTGGCCTGTTTTAAGAGAGCCAATAAGTTGTTGTATTGGTGATTGTAACATTGCAATAATTTCGCCAATCAATTCTTCACGTGATTTAATATCAACTAAAGAATCAATTTGCTCATCGCCAATATAAATAGATTCTTGTGCAAATGCAGCTTTTAAAATTGGTTTTGATTTTCCTGATTTTCGAAAATCTTTTATCAATTTTGCTGGAACATTAGCAGTTTTACAAAACAATACTGTAGTATTTCCCTTTAAAACATTGTAAATTTCATCAAATTCACCTTCAGTTTGTTCAAGTGCTTTTTTAAGCAAAGTATTTTTAACAACAATGATTTCAATGTTCTGTTCAAAACATTTCCTTCGAAGTTCGCTTGTATCCACAGCATTTAAAGCTTCAATATCAGTAACATAAAAATGTCCATTTTCTTGAATCTTTTTAACAATACTTTCAACTATATCTCTTTTTTGTGCTATATCCATAATTTTATGCGTAATCTTTATTAAACGAAAGCTTTAGTGTCAATAGAAATTCCTTGACTCATAGTAGAAGACACATAAATACTTTTAATATATGTGCCTTTTGCAGATGAAGGGCGTAATTTATTTATAACACTTATAAATTCAATTGCATTTTCAGCTATTTTCTCAGGAGTAAATGATACTTTTCCAATTGCAGAATGAACGATTCCGTATTTATCAACTTTAAAGTCAATTTTTCCTGCTTTAATTTCTTGAACAGCTTTTCCTATATCCATAGTAACCGTGCCACTTTTAGGGTTTGGCATAAGTCCACGGGGACCAAGAATTCGTCCAAGAGCACCTATTTTAGCCATTACTGTTGGCATAGTAATAATAACATCAATGTCTGTCCAGCCGCCTTTAATTTTTTCGATATACTCATCAAGTCCAACAAAATCGGCACCTGCATCTACAGCTTCTTTTTCTTTATCAGGTGTACAAAGTACCAAAACTTTTGTTTCTTTTCCAGTTCCATGTGGCAATGTAACAACACCACGCACCATTTGATTAGCTTTTCGAGGGTCAACACCAAGACGCACATCGATATCTACCGATGCATCAAATTTAGTTGTAGTTATCTCTTTTACTAATTTAGCGGCTTCTTCAATCGAATACACTTTTGTTGTATCAAGTTTTTCGATAACACTTTTTTTATTTTTTGTAAGCTTCATTATTTTCAAATTTTAAACAGCAGGCATTTCACCTTTAATAGTTATCCCCATACTTCGCGCAGTACCTGCCACCATTTTCATAGCAGAGTCCACAGTAAAACAATTTAAATCAGACATTTTCCCTTCAGCGATTTCTTTCACTTGGTTCCATGTAATTGCAGAAACTTTTTTTCTGTTTGGTTCTGCCGAGCCTTTTTTCAATTTAGAAAGTTCCATTAATTGAACAGCAACGGGAGGTGTTTTAATTATAAAGGTAAAAGATTTATCGGTAAAAACTGTGATAATAACCGGTAATACTTTTCCTGCTTGATCTTGAGTTTTTGCATTAAACTGTTTGCAAAACTCCATAATGTTTACCCCTTTAGCACCTAATGCTGGTCCTACAGGAGGAGAAGGGTTTGCCGCTCCACCTTTAATTTGCAATTTAATTAGCCCTTGTACTTCTTTTGCCATAATGCATTTTTACTTTATTATTATGATTCCTTTTCTACTTGCATAAAACCGAGTTCTAATGGTGTTTTTCGTCCAAAAATTTTCACCATCACCTTTAATTTTTTCTTTTCTTCGTTAATTTCCTCAATCACTCCAGAAAAGCTATTAAAAGGTCCATCAGTAACTTTAACTATTTCACCAACAATGAAAGGCACTGTTATTTCCTCTTCTTGTTCGGCAAGTTCATCAACTTTACCAAGTATTCGATTAACTTCTATAGGTCTCAAAGGCACAGGTATTCCACCTTTTTCTGCACCTAAAAAACCAATTACTCCGTTTATATTTTTAATCACATGAGGCACTTCTCCCACAAGTGCAGCCTCAACGAGTATATATCCAGGAAAAAAACTACGTTCTTTACTTATTTTTTTTCCATTTCTTATTTGAATAACGCGTTCGGTTGGAATAAGAATTTGTGAAACAAAATTTTCAAGATTATTTCGCGATATTTCGACTTGTATCAAATCACGAACTTTTTTTTCTTTTCCGCTAATTGCACGAACTACATACCATTTTTTTTCAATACCATCCATGTTTGTAGTTGTTTATTCAAAAATTTTATATAAAAAGTCTTTCATTAATAATGAAAACGTAGTATCCATTACTAATACAATTAACGCAAATATAAATGTTGCTGTTAACACTACTATGGCACTTGACTGTAACTCTGTCCATGTAGGCCAAGATACTTTATGCACCAATTCGTTATATGACTCTTTTACATATGTTTTTAATCCCATTGTACACTTTATTTGCAGGGGAGGAGAGACTCGAACTCACGACACCTGGTTTTGGAGACCAGTGCTCTACCAACTGAGCTACACCCCTATAAAATGATTTGTGAAAATTTCACAAATCATTTTATCCGCATTATAACTTTATTATTCAATAATTTCAATTACTTGCCCTGCTCCAACAGTTCTACCGCCTTCACGTATAGCAAATCGCAAACCTTTATTTATAGCTACTGGCGCTATAAGTTCTACTGAAATTGTAACGTTATCACCTGGCATAACCATTTCCACTCCTGAAGGAAGTTGAATTTCACCTGTTACGTCAGTTGTACGAATATAGAACTGAGGACGATATTTGTTATGAAATGGAGTATGTCGTCCACCCTCTTCTTTTTTCAACACATAAATTTCAGCTTTAAATTTTTTATGTGGAGTAATTGAGCCTGGTTTACAGATAATCATTCCTCGTTTTACTTCAGTTTTATCAATACCACGTAAAAGAATTCCCACATTATCTCCAGCTTTACCTTCATCTAAAATTTTACGGAACATTTCAACTCCCGTACATGTTGATTTTAGGCTTGCACCAAAACCAATAATAGACATTTCCTCTCCTGTTCTAATAATTCCAGTTTCGATACGTCCTGTAGCTACAGTTCCTCGTCCTGTAATTGAGAACACGTCTTCAACTGGCATAAGGAATGGTTTTTCTGTTTCACGAGGAGGAATTGGTATCCACGCATCAACAGCGTCCATAAGTTCCATTATTTTATCTTCCCACTGAGCTTCTCCTTGAATAGCACCTAAAGCAGAACCTTGTATAATAGGTGTATTATCACCGTCAAATTCATAAAATGAAAGCAAATCACGAATTTCCATTTCTACAAGCTCTAACATTTCAGCGTCATCTACGATATCAACTTTATTCATAAACACAACTATTCGAGGCACATTTACTTGACGCGCAAGAAGTATATGCTCTCGTGTTTGAGGCATTGGACCATCAGTAGAAGCAACTACAAGAATAGCACCATCCATTTGAGCAGCACCTGTTACCATGTTTTTAACATAATCGGCGTGACCTGGACAGTCAACGTGCGCATAATGACGATTTGCAGTTTGATACTCCACATGAGAGGTGTTAATAGTAATACCTCGTTCTTTTTCTTCTGGGGCATTGTCAATAGAGTCATAACTTCTCGTTTCAGACAATCCATTTTTCGCTAATACAGTAGTAATTGCAGCTGTTAGCGTTGTTTTTCCATGGTCTACGTGTCCAATAGTACCAATGTTAACATGTTCTTTTGACCTATCAAATTTTTCTTTAGCCATTTTCAATAATTATTTATTTAACATATAAAATTTTCAAATTCATCTAAAACTTGAGCCAATGACGGGAATTGAACCCGTGACCTCTTCCTTACCAAGGAAGCGCTCTACCCCTGAGCTACATCGGCTAATTCAACTCAGAGACACGTAACAATCCCCGAAAAATTGGACTGCAAATTTATACTTTTTTTATATAAAACAAAAAAAATAAAATTTTTTATTGTATTTCTTGTTTTCCTTTTATTTTTTTAATTTGTCGTCTCAGCGCCTCAACAGCTTTATCAACAGACTCTTCAAACGATTTAGCAAGTTTTTTTGCGAACAAATCATTTCCTGGTATCGAAATTTTAATTTCAGTTTCTTTATTTTCTTCATTAGAAGTATTTATAACTTTAAAAAAAACCTCTGCTGAAATTAAAAAATCAGAAAATGTAGCAAGTTTATTAATTTTTTTTGTTGCAAAATCTTTTAGTTTTGCATCTGCCTTAAAACCTACTGATTGTATTTTCACTTCCATAACTTAAAACATGTTAATTTCTCGGATGAGATTGTTTATAAATATTTTTTAATTTTTCAAATGAATTGTGTGTATAAATTTGTGTTGCCGATAAACTGGCATGTCCTAATAGTTCTTTAATATCATTTAAGTCGGCACCTTCATTTAATAAATGCGTAGCAAACGTATGACGTAACACATGTGGACTTTTCTTTTCTATTGTCGAAATTTGTGCTATATACTTCTTAACAACTCTATATACTAAGTTTTCATATGCTGGTTTGCCTTTTTCTGTTATTAATAAAAATGAATGTTCATCTGCTATTTTATTTCGCTCCTCAATATAATCTGCAACATGTTGCATTGTTTCTGATAATACGGGAACAATTCTTTCTTTATTGCGTTTTCCATATATTTTAATTGTTTTCATAGCAAAATCTATAGAAAAAACATGCAAATTTAACAATTCCGAACGCCTCATTCCCGTAGCATATAACAATTCAATAATAAGTTTGTCTCGCATTGCTATAAATCCTTCGCCAAAATCAATAGAATCTAATAATGTATTCATAGATTTTTTTTCAACAAAAAACGGCAATCGTTTTTTTGTTTTTAACGAACGGATTTTTTGCACAGGATTATATGATATTGCATAAATTCTTTGCAAAAAATAAAAAAATGAACGCACTGCTGTTATTTTTCGATTTATTGTCCGTGGACTTAAATCTTGTTCAGATAAATAAACTATCCAATTTCGGATATCTTTGTCAGTACATTCATTAATTTTAATTGTATCAATGAACGATAAAAACCCTTGCAGGTCTAATGAATATGATGAAATAGTATGCTTTGAACTTCTTTTTTCGAATTCTAAATAATTCAAAAAAGATTGTAATAATTCCTGAGATTCTCCCGAATTATTGTTCATCAGCAATTTGCATTTGCTGTTTATAAACAGCTTTCATGCGTTGTTCTCGCGCTATAATAGAAGGCTTCGAAAACGCTTGTCGACTCCGTAATTCACGAACAACACCAGTTTTTTCAAATTTTCTTTTGAATTTTTTCAGTGCTCTATCAATGTTTTCACCTTCTTTAACAGGTACAATAATCATAATAATGTATTTTGATAATAATAATTAAAAAATAGTTTGCAAATGTATAAATTTCAATTGTTTTCAACAAATATTTTACTCAAAATGTTTTTAAATATATTGAAAGCTTTAAATACTCTTCATTTGTAAGTATGTTTTCATGCAATAAATCCAAAACTTGCACATTTGTTTTTTGAATACGTATATAATTTAAAATATCTTTTGCTCGATAATATCCACAATATGGGTGAGACTGCAAATCAGCAAATTGCGCTGTGTTTAAATTAATTTTAACTATATGAGAAGTATCTACATAACACCTATCTTTCAACGTAGCAACTAAATTGCTATCTATAGAATATACTTCTTGCAATTGCAACACACTATAAAAGCCGCCTAATTTTTCACGATATTCTATTATTTTTTGTGCTCTAAATTCACCAATACCTTTAATTTTCATTAAATCGTGCGATGTTGCTGTGTTTATTTCTACGGCTTGTACTGTATCACGATAGTTTTTAGTAGAAATTTGTTTTGTGTAATTTGATTTTTTGACTTTACGTATATTACTTTCAACAAACACATATAAGCTCAACATTTCAAATTGTTTTTGAGAAATTCCGTATATTTTTAACAAATCATTTTTTGAATAAAACACTCCTCCTTTATTTCTATAATTACAAATGGTTTTTGCTTGTTTTTCTGAGAAACCAACCGCTAAAAAATCATCATACACGGCTGTGTTTAAATTAATTAAAGTATCTTTAATGCGTGTTTTTTGAACATCTTTATATAAGGCTTTTGATTTAACACGAGGCTTTTGCAAAACAAAATCATAATGCTGCGGTTCAGAATATGTATTGTATATAGCATACATACTACATCCAACACATATGCATACTATATATAATACTATACTTTTAGTAAGTTGATTAAAATATTGCGGACGTATAAATTTCAATTATAGGTGTTTTTTTGTATAAAAAATAACGGCTTTTTGCAAAAATATACTTTATGTTGTAAAACACAACCAACTAAAAACATTTATTTAAAAAGGATATCCTATTCCTATATTTATATTAAAATCGTTACGTGTTATGTTTCGATTACCCCAAATAAAATGCGAGTTACTTCCTTGAATTGGAAAAGGTTCTCGAATTTTAGTACCCAAATCGATACGAAACACAAAAAACGACAAATCAAAACGGAAGCCATATCCAGCAGCTACTGCAAATTCTTTAAAAAAAGAATTCATAAAAAACTCTGCACCCACTAATTCATTATTGCGAAATGCCCATATGTTTCCAACATCTATAAATAAAGCTCCGTTGAGCCATCGCGACATAGGAAATCGAAACTCAAAATTTGCTTCTAATTTAATATCACCCAAATTATACTGCATTGTGCTAATTGTATCAATATGAGAGCCTAAACCAAGCGTTCGGGCAGACCATCCACGCATACTATTTGCTCCTCCTGCATAATATTTTTTCACACTTGGCATCCAATCTGAATTTAAATACGGAGCAGCAATTCCTCCAAATAATCTCGTTACAAAACTTGTGCGTTTTGTGAAAAGTGAGTAATGTCTAAAATCAAGTTCGGCTTTTACGTATTGTGCAAAAATCACATTAAATGTTTCATATTGAAAACTTTCATTGGGTGTTTGGTTCAGTATTTTATTTGTTAAATACAGGACATTACCTGAACTTTCCACATAAAATTTTAGATAATGATAATTACGAAAAGCACTTGGATTTCTATTAGAAAATACAAATGAATAATTAGAACTATATATTACATAATCCTCATAACTATATTTATAATAATCTTTGCTGGCAATAAATTTTTGAAATTCTTCAGTGGCATCATAATATATATAACTCACATCAAAAGGGTGTAAATAATGAGTTAAATAATTATTGCCCAACCACATATATCCATATGAAAAATTTGAAATTGGACGAGTAAAAAGCGTTGTTTTATTATAATTGTATGCGATTTTAAAATTTGTTACTGGTCGGTATTTTCTATCAAACTTTGCAGGCTTATAGGGAGATAAGAATTTTGGTATTTCTAATTTCATTTCAATTCCATATTCATACGTATTAAAAAGACGAAATCCCTCACCATCTGTTTTTAACGATCGATTATATTCGGCATTTGCTAAAGCACGAATTTGAAAATTTTCGGCTCCACGCAGTATGTTTTTATTCATATATGACACATTTGCTTCGGCTCCCCAATCCCCTGCTGTATTTCGCCCCTCTAATTCAACCGAAAATGCCTGTTGTGTAACACGAGAAATTTGAATAGAACAATCTATATATGTATATATACTGTCTAAAGAAGGCACCTCATCAAATGAAACAGTTACAATTTTGAACAAATTATTTCTACTCAACTGACGATGTGTTCGTTGCACACGAGAATAATTATACAATTCATTATTTTCAATATAATTTGCACGAGCAATTACTTCAGGTTTTACATACATTGAATCTTGATACACAAATGTTGTAAATTCATCATAATCAAAAACATATTTTTTATCACGAGTCGAATACGTATCAGCAGAAAAATCAGGATATATTATTGTTTTTCTGATTTTATATTGAGGATACATTTGATTTGATGTTTTTGAATTTGGCACAATTCCAATTGTTAACGCAACCTGCAAATCACCCACAGTGGTGTCAGCAGTATAATACAAATCGCGTATAGAAAACGAATAATAACCATGATTATGTATGCTATTTGTAAGACGCTGTCGTTCTTCAAGAAGGGTTTGAATATCAAACGGATTATCTTTCACAAGCAAAGAACGCGATGCATTGTCTTTAATTATTTTCGCCAAATTAGTATCAGGAATTTCATATTGAATACTTTGAATTTTATATGGTTCTCCTGTTTTAATTTTATAAGCAACATGTATTTTTTGTTTATTACATTTTGGCTTCACAGAATAATCAATAATAGAGGAATAATATCCACGTTCTTTCATGTAAATTTCAAATTGCTGCAAGGTTTTTTGCAAGGCAAGAGAATCATAAATCACAGGTGGTTCTCCTATAGTTTCACGTATCCACCTTCCTAATTTGTTTTCAGATTTTGCAAATACATTATGCACACGCAAATGAAATAAAAACCCTACTGTTTTTCTATTTGGCTTTTGACGAACATAGTTCATCATATCATCAGAATCAATTTTATTAGTAGAAATTGAAATTTTGTTTTTTACCACTATTTTTTGATGTGGTTCAAGATGACGTGTAGCAGAGCATGAAGTAAATACAATAGAAATTATTAAAATCGTAAGAAGATTTAGCAATACTGAACAATATGGGTTTTTGTATTTCAATTTATTGTATTTTTGACAAAAATACGATTAACATGCATGTTTTAGTATGATTAGTAAAAATAAAATAAAACAATTACAGCAATTTCATCAAAAAAAACAGAGAGATGCACATTCTGTGTTTTTTATTGAAGGTGCAAAATTAGTTGAAGAGGCACTTCAAAGCGATTTCATAATTCGTGAAATATACGCAACTGAATCATGGATAAAAAAAAACTCACATATTCAATCGTTAATTACGCAAGCAGCAGATGAGGAACTTAAAAAAATAAGTCTTTTAAAAACGGTGCCCGAAGTTTGGGCATTAGTTGAACAAAAAAAAACAACTTTTCCACACCATCAAACAGGCTTGATTCTTGTGTTAGACAACATTCAAGACCCTGGCAATATGGGTTCAATCCTTAGAACCGCCGATTGGTTTGGCATTTCACACATAGTATGTTCTCCTGATTGTGTTGATATATACAATCCTAAAGTTGTACAAGCAAGCATGGGAGCAATTTTTCGAGTGTCGGTACATATTTCAAATATTTCAGAATATATACCACAATCGAAACTTCCTGTTTTTGGTGCATTTTTAGAAGGGAAAAACATTTTTACCGAACATATTCCTCAGAATGCTATTATTGTTATGGGCAACGAAGGTAAGGGCATTTCAGAATCAGTTACAAAACATATAAATACAAAAATTCACATACCTTCATTTGCTTCAGGAAAAGGTTCTGAATCTTTAAATGTGAGCGTTGCTACAGCTATTATATGTGCAGAATACAGGAGAAAAAATGCAGGCGTGTAACCTAATTATGTAACACTATATTATTCAAAATGGAACGAAAAAATAAGCATTTTTGATTTAAGTTCATCAATAACTCTTACATATTCAATAGGATCGTAAATCAAGAGATTACGAAGCCCAAAGCTTAATTTTACCTCGGTAGAAAATTTAAAATACACCAAATACCAGTCAATGCCAAAACCAAATTCATAATAATAATCAAGAGGGCGTTGTTTAATAGAATAATCAGTATTTTCTTTCAGCACCCGTTTTGTTTCCAAATCATATTTTAAAGCCATGCCTGCAATAAGATACATTCTATAATTATTAATTCGATTTGCTCGAAATTTAACAGAAAGAGGAGCGTCAAGGTGTATTGACGAAAGTTTCATATTATATTGATAGAACACCATTTCGTCGATTTTAGATAAATCTCGCATTTTATACACAAGGTTTCTTTGTCCGAAAATCATACCTGGCAAAAAGCGGAGATTAAAATGTTCTCCCATGCGAAGATCACTCACAATTCCAAGATTAATTCCTATTGTTCTGGCGGGGTCAACGCGATATACCGAATCGGTAGAATGTGCAAACAGCATATATTTTGAAGGAAAAATGCGATAATCTAAGCGATTAAATCCAAGCGTAAAGCCCAAATGAAACGGACGTTTATCATAACCAGGATTATGTTGTATTTTTCTTTTTTGAGCATACGAAGCATTTGTCGTAAAACAGCAACAAAGTAAAACAAAAACAAAATGCTTAAAAGACATGTCCCTTTTTTACGAATTAATCAACTGAAAAACAGAAAATGTAACGTTTTATTGCTCATCAAAAATTACTTTTCACAAATATATAAACTTACTATGCCAAAAGACAATGGAAAATGCATTGTTTTTGAAAAACCTGCATGAGTTACATGTTTCACAAACGCATTACCATATGGAAAAACATCAACCGATTCGGGCAGATATGTATATGCACCCATATCTTTCGAAAATAATGTACCAATTATGGGCAAAATTTTTTTAAAATAAAAAAAATACAACTGTTTGATTGGAAATTGTGTTGGTTTAGAAAACTCTAAAATAACCGCAACGCCATTTGGTTTTAAAACCCTATATATTTCAGACAATCCGCGATTGAAGTTTTCAAAATTCCTTACGCCAAAAGCCACTGTTACAGCATCAAACGAAGTTTCAGAAAATTGCAAGTTTTCAGAATCCCCCACATGTACCGTAATTTGATGTGCAAGTCTTTTTTTTAAAATTTTCTGCTCTGCTTTCGCAAGCATATTTTCAGAAATATCAACACCAACAACAGAACTTAACGGCATTTTACGTGCAATAGCAATAGCAAAATCGCCTGTTCCTGTGGCTATATCCAAAATGTGTGTAGGATTATATTTTTGCAACTTACGCACCGCACGCTTTCTCCATATTTTATCAATCCCCAACGACAATAAACGATTTAAAAAATCATATGAATGAGCAATGCTATTAAACATGTGTGCAACTTGCTGTTTTTTTGATGAATGCGAATTTTTATACGGAATTGTCATTTGTTTTTTTTTACAAATATAAATATCTCACGATAAGACTTTGTGAAAAAAGTTAAAAATCGTAAAATTTACATTTGTTTTTATATCTTTGTGCAATGAATAATTAAAAAAACATGAAGCAAGGAATTTTTGTCGTATTATTTTTTGTTATTCCGTTAATTAGCCTTTCTCAAACAGCCGAAGACTTTTATAATAACGGCAATAATTGTGTGCAAAATCAAGATTATACAGGAGCAATTGTTTCTTATACAAAATCAATCAACAAAAACGCACAATTTATTGATTCATATTTCAACAGAGCACTTGCAAAAGAAAAACTGTATGACACCCGCGGTGCTATTCGAGATTACACAACAATTATATCTATTTCTCCAAAACATGCAAAAGCCTATAATAATCGTGGAGTATTAAAAATGGAACTCAATGATTTACATGGTGCCTTAGACGATTTTTCAAAAGCTATTCAAATAGCACCAACATATCAAACTGCTCTTTTTAATAAAGCATTGCTTTTATCGAAACAAGAAAAACTATCGGAAGCTCTTTCGTTATATTCAAAAGTTATTGAGACGCATCCAAAACATGCTCAAGCGTATTACAATCGGGCACTTCTCTATATGCAAATGCAAAATTATCAAAAAGCAGCACATGATTTATCACATTACACCACTCTTGTATCTACAGATAGCGATGCTTTGCAAATTTTAGCATTTTTACATATAGCAAATCAGAACTACTTAGAAGCAATTACACATTTTTCATCAATACTTTCTTTAGAACCAGAAAGTTACAAAACACATTACAATAAAGGCTGTGCAAATTTTTTACAAGGAAATTATGTACATAGCGTTAATGATTTTCGTAAAGCAATTGCAATAAATCCTTCGTTTAAAGACGCTTACTACAATCGAGGAGTTGCTCGTATTTATCTTCAAGATTTTCAGGGAGCGATTGTTGATTTTACCCAAGTTCTGCAACTTGAGCCAAATGATACAAGTGCATATATAAATAGAGGATTTGCCTATTTAAACACACACGACACACTTACCGCAATAGCAGATTTTTCAAAAGCAACAAAAATAGCAGACAATTACGAAGCAGCATTTTATAATAGAGCATTAGCAAATATTGAAACAAACAATATTTCATTTGCCATTCAAGACTTTACTAAAGTTACCGAAATTAATCCAAACAACTTAGATGTGCTTATTAATTTAGCATATATTCAAACACAAAATAATAAACCCAACGAAGCGATAGAAACATTTACAAAAGCTTTAACTATATCTCCTAACAATCAAGAACTTCTTCTTAACAGAGCAATGTTGCATTATGAAACAAAGCAATATCAAGACGTTGTTGCTGATTTTACTGAACTTATTGCTTATTCGGCAAATGGTACCAACTATTATTATAGAGGATTAGCAAAAATATACATGCTTGATTTAGATGGCGGATGCGAAGATTTAAGCATTTCTGGAGAATTAGGAATGGAAGAAGCGTATGTGCAAATAAAAAAACATTGTAACTAAAAATTATACTTTTATATAATGAATATTTTTATATCTTTTTCTTTTTTACTCTTGCTAAGCGTTCAAGTCTTTGCTCAAACGCCAGCATCAAATATCCCTATTGAAGAAGATCAAAAATTACCATTAGAATATACAGTTGAAACGATTCGTTTGTTTGACATTTCTCAAAAACCACCTGCAGACACAACATCATATAAATCGTTTATAACAGAACCTTTTATTGGGTTTAAAGGTGCAATTGTACTTTTACACGAAGCAGTTTCAAAAAATCCTACCAATCCAAAAGTATATTTTGCACGAGGTGTAGAGTTAGCAAAACTAAAAGATTATGCAAATGCAATTGAAGATTTTAATACCGTTATCACGCTTGATTCAACACATATACAAGCTTATATAGAACGTGCAAAATCTAAAAATAACATACACGATTTTGAGGGAGCACTTCAAGATATTAGCCATGTGCTTACACATAATCCAAACTATTTTGATGCATATTATTTTCAAGGAAATATTTATGTAAAAACAAAACAATATGAAGAAGCTGTAAAAAGTTTTGATAAAATTATAACACACAATCCACATCACACACATGCAATTATAAATCGTGCTATTGCAAAAAGTTACTTGCAACAATACGAAAGTGCGATACAAGATTTTGACACAATCATTTCTACAAACAAAACACATCTCGAAGCATATATTAACAGAGGAGCGGTTAAACTTACCTCAAAAAAATATACTGAAGCCATTCATGATTTTACACGTGCCATTGAACTACAGCCGCAATCAGATATTGCATATCAAAATTTAGCATTAGCATACTTTTACACACAAGATTATACAAATGCAATAAAAGCAATAAACAACGCCATAGAAATAGCACCAAGCAATGCAGAATATTATAGAAATAGAGCTATTATAAAAAACAAAACAGCCGATTATGATGGTGCTATTGAAGATTTTAGTTCTGCCACAGAATTAAATCCAAAAGATTTTGAGGCGTTTTATAATAGAGGAGTTATCTATTATTATTCAGAAAAAATGGATTCAGCAATTGCTGATTTTTCTAAAGCTGTTGTTATAAATCCTTTATATGGAAAAGCATTTTATAATAGAGCAAGCGTACGGTTTCTTTCAGAAGACTATGATGGAGCCATTGAGGATTATTCAAAATCAATTGAATTAAATCCCACCTACATTCGTGCGTATGAAAATCGAGCACATGCACACTATCAAAACATGAACTATAGCAAAGCCGCTGACGATTATAATGCATTACTTGAAAAACAAGCAAGCAACGAGAATCTTTTAATTAATCGTGGATTTATTAAAACAAAAGCACTTGATTATAGTGGAGCCAATGCCGATTACACCAATGCTATTCGACTCAATCAAAAAAATTACAAAGCATATTTTTATCGCGGCGTTTTAAAAACTTTTTTCAAAGATTATCGAGAAGCTATTGCCGATTATACCAAAACTATTGAATTAATGCCATCATACGATGTGTATTTTAACAGAGGCATTGCAAATTATGAATTATTAGAATATCGACTTGCAATAGCTGATTTTACCAAAGCCCTTTCATTTGATTCAACAGATTCAAGAACGCTCATAAATAGAGCAATTGCGAAGCTTGAATTAGAAACTCCCAAAAGTGCACTTGCCGATTTTGAATTAAGTATAAAAATAGACCCCAAAAATCCAGTGGCATATTATAACACAGCTATTTTAAAACGTAAGAAAAAAGATCGTGAAACAGCCGTTTCGTATTATACACAAGCTATTGAAATGCAATCAGATTTTTATAAAGCATATTATAATAGAGGAATAATTCATAAAAAATCACATAATTATTGGGAAGCAATTGATGATTTTACCGAAGTTATTGAAGTTGACAAACGCAATGGAGGCGCCTATAATAATAGAGCTATTTTAAAACGTAAAATAAAAGATGTAAATGGTTCTTTAGATGATTTTACACGTGCCATAAGAATTAATCCCAATGATTCAAAAGCGTATTATGGTAGAGCACTTACACATTTAAAAAGAAAAGATATTGTAAAGTTTTTTACAGACTGTAAAAATGGGTTTTTAAAAAATCCAAAATACACACTTTTTTATTATGGGAGAGGTCCTACAGGCATTATTTTCTCTCCACTTGTTGAAGGTTCTTTAGATAAAACATTAGTTAATATTATATCTATATCAAATTTTACTGATGCTATTTATATTTTATCCGATTAATTTCTGTATTTTGCTTTAATTTATTATGAAATTTTATACTATGCGATATTTTTTAATTATATTACTATTTTTTACATATAATACTATTTTTTCACAATCTGCCACATTCAGTTGGAAAGACCCTACATGTAATACAAATTTTCATAATGGTTCGCTTACAATTACGGTAACTGGGTTAGAAAATAGTAATGTTACATACAACTTACTTAATACAGATATTAATCCTCCTGTTATTTTAACTTCAGGTCCTGTTACAGATTCTGTATATACATTTACTGGATTAGCAAATAATACGTTTGCAGCATATGCAAATGTTAATGTAAATGGAACAACGCAAGCTATTGGTTTTGCAAGTAACAAATTGGAAAATACTCCTTATTTTGCTGTTACCTCAAAAATAAAAGGAGCTGGCTGTGAAGGACAACATGTTGGAATTGTAGATGTTAATGTAATTGGTGGTATTGCCCCCTACTCATATAGTTGGGATAATGGCAGTAGCGATGTGTTTGCTGACACAAATAAAATCACTAATGTTCGTCCTGCTGATTATACGGTTACTGTTACCGATGATATTGGCTGTGAAATCATATCTTCAAGTACTACAATTGCTCCTGAAGATGTAATTATTTCAAAAACCATTAATAATCATGTTTTATGTAAAGGCATGAGTACTGGAAAAGTAACCGCATCTGCAAAAAACACTACCGGTCCGGTAGTGTTTGAATGGAGCGATGCTTTTGTTGGACAAATACATTCAAATTTATCTGCGGGCGATTACACTGTTATTGCAATAGATAGTATTGGCTGTACAGACACTGCCACCTTTTCTATTACTGAACCGCTTAATAAAATCGTATTATCTCTTGTCAATAAAGAAGACTTACTTTGCACCAATATACCTACTGGAAAAGCATTTTTTTCAACAGAACATGGGAATGCACCGCTTGCCTATGAATGGTCTGATGGAGGTTCTGGAAGTTCTCGAGAAGATTTATTAGCAGATTCTTATCGCGTAATTGTTATAGATAAAACACAGTGTAAAGACAGTGTTGATTTTAGTTTAACACAGCCAGCAACTCACATTCAGGGGTCTTTAGACAATTTCACCCAGCCTCTTTGTTATGGTGATGCAAACGGAACTGCAGAAATTAGTGCAAGCGGAGGTACTGGTTCATATATATTTACATGGAACGACCCCGACAATGATTCAACAAAAAACGATGCATCGCGAACTGATTTAAAAAGCATGCTATATACCATTACATTTATTGACGATAATAATTGTGTGGACAGCCTGTTATTTGATTTACAACAACCTGACTCGCTCATTGCATCTATTGTTTCGCTTGATGACTCTCCCGCATTATCTTCGGTATTATGCTATAACGACAAAAATATAGATTTAAAAGTAGCGGTAACTGGTGGAACAGAACCATTTGCTTCATTTATATGGGATACTACAGGAATACCAAATAACGACATTATACAAGTTGGTGCTGGTGTTTTTCAAGTAGAAGTAACTGATGCTAATAATTGTAAAGCACGTGCTTCGCACACTATTACCGAGCCTCCGCTTTTAGAAAACTCTATTAACATTCTTACAGAAATTTTATGTAATGGTGGTTCGGGAAGAATTGGGTCAACACCTACTGGTGGAACAACTCCATATACATATGAATGGTCTCATGGAATAACAGAATGGAATTCTGGATTAGTAACCACAGGAACATATACTTCTATTGTTACCGACAACAATGGTTGCGTTGATGAAAAATCTATTTTATTACCAGAACCAGACTCTATTAAACTTGAATTTACCATTACTGCCGATGTTTGTAATGATGTATCACATGGTAATTTATGGGTTACTGCAACAGGAGGCACGGTAAGTTCATCATACAGCTATATGTGGAGCACAGGCGAAACCACCGATACTATTACCAATTTATTACCACAAGAATATTCGGTAACAGTAACAGATGATAATGGTTGTTCTGTATCAAAATCAATAGATTTATCTACTATTAATGATTTTGCAATTAGTTTTGAAATGTCTCAGGTTATTTGTCCTGGTCAATCAAATGGAGCAGTAACAGTAAATCCTATCAATGGTACCGCACCATATACCTATGAATGGTCAAATGGAATGACTACCCAAACTATAAGCGATGTACCTGCTGGCGATTATGCAATAACAGTGTATGATGTAAATGGCTGTCCCGTTTCAGGAAATATTTCTGTAACAACAAAACCGAGTATGTATATTCAAAATTTTGGTACCACTCCTACTCCTTGTAACGAACAAGAAGGAAGTGCGTTTATTGAAGTTGCCTCTGGAGCAAGTCCATATACATACCTTTGGTCAAATGGCGAAACAACAGATTCTATCACTAATTTACAAGTTGATTATTATACCGTGTTAATAACAGACGACAACGGATGTACGCTTTCAAAACAACTTGAAGTTTCAGACACTTCATCATTAACTGTTTCTGCATTTAGTGATAATATAAAAATACGATGTGCTGGACGAGCTGATGGAGAAGCAACTGCATTAGCAACTTTAGGTACTCCGCCATATACGTATGAATGGTCGAATGGGGAAACGACACAAGATGTATCAAATTTAGTTGCTGGTTTATACTACATTTATGCACGTGATGCGTATAATTGCGTTGCTCTTGATTCAATTCGATTTGTTGAAGAAGATGTACTTCGAGCACATATTTTTGATTCAGCTATGATATCATGTCATGGTAAAAATAACGGATGGGCTATTGCACAAGCAGAAGGCGGCGTTGGTCCTTATTATTCTGTTACATGGGACAATGGGGAAACAACAAACTTAATTAGCAAATTATCTCCCGGCACCTATGTTGCTACTATGACAGACGCAAATAGCTGTTCGGTAACTACTCAAATTGTAATTACAGAACCCTTAGCTTTATCAAGTACTATTGATAACACAACAAGTGTTAGTTGTGGCGGAATTTGTGATGCAAAAGCACGAGTTATTGTAAATGGAGGAACAGAACCATATACATATCAATGGTCGTCAATTGATGTTGATTCGGCAGCAAGTAATTTATGTGCAGGTTGGCAATATGTTACAATAACCGATGCCTTTGGTTGTTCGCTTATTGATAGTGTTAATATTGTTGATACAATTCCTGTAATTACAATTACAAGCAACATGGTAGAACCCGATTGTATGGTGGCAAGCGGTAAAATTGACGTTTCTGCTGCAGGAGGATTTGCACCATATACATACGAATGGAGCACAGGAGCAACAACAGCATTAATTGAAAATGTTTTACCTTCAGTATATTCACTTACCGTTACCGACAGTAAAGGTTGTTCACTTGATACTTTACTTGTTTTAAATGATAATTCTAATTTAGCTATTGATACAATAATTCGACAATCTATTACCTTTTGCGATCCCTGTAATGAATCATATAGGGTAATTGCTTCTGGAGGAACAACACCATATTCATATTTATGGTCAAATGGGGACACTGGTGCTGTTGCCGATTCTTTGTGTACCAATGTATATGCAGTAACTGTTACCGATGCAAATGAATGTAAACGTTCACAGGTGATTTCTGTTGTAGAAAAACCTCTTGCAATTGATTTAGTGCAAAAAACCGATGTAATTTGCCACGGTGCAAATACAGGCGAACTTGAAGTTGTTGCAAAAAATGGCGTAAGTTCAAATTACACCTATTCATGGTCAAATGGCGAAACAACAGCAAAAATACAAGATTTACATGCTGGAGAATATACCGTGACGGTAATTGAAGATTCAAGTGTGTGTGCTGCACAAAAAACATTTGAAGTTACTCAAAATGATGAATTAAAACGATTCTTTATTACCGATATGCCATCATATTGTAAAGACTCAACAGGACAAATGCACGTAGAAATTCTTAATGGAGTTGAACCAATTTCTTATGCATGGGAAGATGGCACACTTTCATCTACACTCACAAATGCGTATCCAGAATATATAGGAATTATTATTACTGACGGAAATGGCTGTATTGTTAAAGATAGTGCAAAAGTTGATGATGTTTCAAATTTTAGTTTGTTTGAAAAACAACGAGGATTAATATCATGTATTGGAGATTCTGACGGAACATTAGAAGTTGGAACAAATAACGGATATGCTCCATTTACCTATTCTTGGCAGCATGAAACAACTTTAAATGAACCTACTGCCACAAATTTAGCACAAGGAGTTTATACGGTAAGTGTAAAAGATTCAAGAAACTGCCTCGTTTCATATGAATTTTCAAAACTCACAAATCCTGACACTATGAAATTTGAATTCACAGAAATTCATTCAATATACTGTTTTGGGGAAACTGGTGATGTTCGAGCATATGTATCGGGTGGACATCCTGGATATAATTTTACATGGACATTAGATTCTATAGAACAAGCTTCTACAAGTTTGGATATAAAAAATATTCCAACTGGAACTTTACATGTACATGTACGCGATTCGCGAGGATGCGAAAGTGATACTGTATCGTATTTCTTATCGGAACCTCCTCAAATTACCGCATCATTTACTGTTACCGAAACAGGCTGTAGTTCACAATCTCACACAGGGGAAATTCGTGTTGATACAATTATTGGAAGCAATCCTCCCTATAAATTTAGCTGGCACGATGCTCCTACAAATTTCACATTCTATGATGGGACAACAAATATTACAAAATCTGGACTTGCAGCTGGCTCGTATGTATTTAGAATTGAAGACTCTTTAGGTATTTGTTCAAACGAATTTACAAATTACACCTATCCGCTTGTTGTTGAAAGTATTAATACAGGAATTACCCACACGCATTGTGGTTTTTATACAAATCAAGAACTTGAAACAAACACAGCTGATGGAAAAATAATTGTAACCCACATTGTTACAAAAAAAGGAGATTATTTAGACAATTCAAACTTTGACACAATTAGTGATTTTTCAGCATACTCTATTCTTTGGAATGATAGCAAAAATCAAAATACATCTACAGCAAGTAACTTAATTGCTGGAGAATACACTGTTTCTTTTACACATACAAACGGATGTGAAAATACATTTGTAGCAGGTTCTGTTGATCCACTTGTTTCATTATCAACTCGTATTTCAAAAGCTGGAGAACCTCTGTTTGACATGGGGTCTATTTGTTTAGGTGATTCTATTCGACTTGAGGCTCATGCAAATGCCATATATTCACATGGATACGTGCCTGCAAATGAAAGTGTAACATATACTTGGGAAAGTATTGCTGATAATATACATTCTTCTCTTTCTCAAAAAACAAATAATTATATTTGGGCAAAACCATTATCAAAATATTATGCCGACAAATCATTAATACAAGTACAATACTTGCTTGATGGTTGCTCGTCGCCAATAAGTGATTTTGAGATAAGTCATTATGATTCACTTGATTTTAAAATTGAAGTAGTTGATGTATTTGATAATTATGTTGGCGAAGATTCTGTTTTTGCTATTAAAAATGAAGCATTTCTTATAAATCCAATACCTACTCCTTGGTATGTTTATAAATCTGCTGATGAAGACGGCATTGTTTCAATTGCATGGGAATCATTAGACAAAACCAAAGAAAAACAAGGGCAAATACCCGATACCATTACAAACGAAGCAAAATATGTTGAATCGGGATATTATGGTTTATATATACCTGCAAAAACGCCAACATATTATTATGCAACCGCTACAACCACACATGGATGTATTGAAAAAGCTCATGTAATGGTAAATGTGTATGAAAATTCTTTTACGCCAAATGTTCTCACTCCAAATGGTGATGGATATAATGATACATGGGTTATTCCATATTTACACATGTGTCCAGATGCAAAAGTTACTATTTATAATAGATGGGGTGTTAAAGTTTTTGAAAATTCATCAACATATTTTGAAAACCCATGGGACGGTACAAATAAAAACGGAAAACTTTTACCTGTTAGTTCATACTATTATTTAATTGAATATAACGACAAACATAATACCCCGCCAAAAGCAGGTACAATATCAATTTTATATTAATTTGATTATAATGAAACAACTATTTTTTGCCATATTAATACTTTTTGCTACCGGAATATCGGCACAACAAACACAATTGTACTCATTATATATGTTACATGATTTTGCGTGCAATCCAGCTGTTGCGGGAACCGATGATTTTCTAAAAACACAAATAAATAAACGATATCAATTTCTTGGTATTCAAGATGCTCCTTCTACTACCTCATATAGCGTTCATGGAAATCTCGAAAATCTCTCTATGGGATGGGGCGGCATGATATATAAAGACACACACGGTGCATTTTCTAAATTTGGAGCATATGCTGCGTATGCATACAGAATAGCACTTGACGCACGAACTAATATTTCATTCGGATTAAATTTAGGACTTATAAATTATAAAGTTGATGCAACTTCTCTCACTGCTTTACAAGAAGAAGTGAATTTTGACTTTGCGAAATATTCTTATATTCGACCCGATGCAACTGCTGGAATATACATAAAATCAAAAGATTATTTTGGAGGAATTGCAGTAGATCAATTATTTAATAATAAAATTGAATTAATTGAAGATGCAAATGCTGCAAAAAACACTATAAGTCGATTAAAAAGTCATTATAGTATCATGGCTGGCTATATATATAAACTTAGCTACGGCTTTACATTTGAACCAACAGTAGTAATTCGAAAAGCAGCTCTTACACCATTACAAGTAGAGGCAAGTGCACGAGCTGTGTACAATAAAACAGCATGGGCTGGAATAGGAATAAGAACAAGTGATGCAGTAACTCTTTTAATTGGATATAATTATCAAAAAACCATGTATTTTGCATATGCATATGATATAACATATTCAAATCTAAGAAAAGATTCGTTCGGTTCTCATGAAATTATACTTGGCATTCGATTTCCTGAACCTTTTTTGAATCTATAAAATAAAAAAAGAGTATACTTCTATAAACGATTATTTTTAATTACTATGAAATATGTATATAGCGTATGCATCTTACTATGGAGTGTGCTAACTGTAAATGCTCAATATGTAGATTCTATTTGGGACGTGCATCATACAACAACAGCTATTTATTCTATTCCTTTGTTTAATAATGCATATATACACGCAACACAACAAAATATTAGTCAATCTACAGAAAATGCATATACCTACTCGTGGGTAGATGACAGTGTACTTGAAGTAATTTACACAAAACCTGCAGACAATTCGCTTTGGCCAGCATTACAATTTAATACTATTCATTGGGAAGGCGACACAAGTAATCGTTTTATACATGATATTTATGGAAATGCTGTAAATCATGCAACTGCATCTGGATATCATGTAAATATGTCAAAAAAAAAACAACGAATGGTTCAATTTGAAATTCAATGTGCTGAGCAAATATTTATTCTTGGGTCTTTAATTGATATAGAAGGAAAAAAATCATCTGAAACAATTGTATCTATTCCCGCAACAAATGGCTCTGTAAATATTTCTGACGACTCAAAATGGCAAACAATTACATTTGCATGGGATCCTGACATAAAAGCAAACGGAGAATGGGGAAATATGCATGATAATGTTTCTTCATCGTGGTGGAATCGTTCAAATGTTGGATTGCGTAACGCTTCTCATGCAATAGATTCTTCAAGAATTGTTGGATTTTATATGTTTGTGAATCCAAGTTATTTTGGAACGGCACTACAAGAAAAAACAATATATATTCGCAATGTTACCATTGGTGCACACGATAAAAACAACCATTGGCAGGTATATGATATGACAGAAAATATCGATGGAACAGCAGTGTTTGCAAGCTATTCGCCATTTATGCAAAAAGATATTCCGCAAGGGATTCAATATACCAACACATGGCAAAATAATGTGTTTGAAATTGATTTTACAAACACCACATTCCCAAATAATACCGAAGCAATTCGATTAGATATGAGTTCAAAAACTGGAACAACAGATAATTATTTTACCACCGATTTTAACGGAATCACAATTCCACACGATACAATAATTGGCACAACGGTTAATCTTTCTAAACCAGAACAGCGCATGATTCAGTTTCAAATGCAAGCAAATGCCAATGTAACTATTAAAGCAAATTTAATTGATATAAACGACAAAGTGAGCAATAGAGTATCGCCACAAACAACTGTGTTACAGACACAAGGAGGTGTTGATATAGAAAACAACGAAAAATGGGTTACAGTAAAATTAGCATGGGATACAAGTATTATTGCAGATAGTAGCGTACAATATATAGATGATATATACAAAACCACATGGTGGAACAGAAACAATGAAAACGAACGAAATCCAATACACACATTAGATTCTTCTCGAATTATTGGAATAGAACTTATACTAGACCCTCAAAATACAGGAAGTTTACATTCTCACAAAAAAATATATATACGAAATGTAAGTATTGGAAACCGCACAATGTTTGATGTGCCCGATATTGCAATGTCATTAGAACAACAAAATATTACAATACCTCTTATGCATGATTTTTATAGCGGCAGTGATATTCCTCTTTTTTCTGTGCAAAATTCACCTAATAATAATATCAACGTAAACATACAAAACAACATTCTCACAATAACACCAAAAACAGTGTGTGAAAATTTTACAGATAGTTTTGTTTTAGAAATATCTGATAATTCCGAAACATATATGCAAGATATTTCGGTTACATTTACAAAACACGAACTTTCTCAACCAAATCTTTTGCTTGTAACAAACGATGAATTAGGCGAAAACATGCATATTGCTTGGGAACACCCAGAAGCTCCGCATATTCAATATACCAACATCTACTCAAACAACTTAGGAACATTTAATTCAATTGCCCATGTTCCCTATTCTTCTGAATCATTTTATAATATTGCACATTACACACCTACTCAAACAGATAATCAATTTGCTATTTCTACCGTTGACATCTGTAATCAAGAATCAGAATTATCAACTCCACATACTGCATTGTTTTTACAAATTGAAAATGCTGATAATAATCAAACGAAACTTACATGGACTCCATATATTGGAGCAGATGTGAATGCATATAAAATTTTTGCAGGAAATACGCCTGATAATCTTATTGAAATTACAGAACTTACTCCAGATATCACTACATATATAGGAGAATTTGACTCCTATTCTCTATTGTGCGTAGTGGCAATACTTACACAAAAAATTGAATCAAAAAACAATACATACGATGCAATTCGCAGCAATTATGTTGATACGCACACAAAAATAGCATCTATCCAAAACACAGCGTACATATTTCCAAATCCTTGTGCAAATTACATTACGCTTAATGCACCAAATCCTATTATAAACATACAGCTACAAACTATACAAGGTGTGCAAATATATTGTTTTGAATCAATAGAAATGCCTTTTTATATTAGCACACAAAATTTGGTTCCGGGCGTGTATATTTTAAAAATTACATATAAAAATAATACATCAGAAGTTGTGCATTTTATAAAAGAATAGTATTTTTTTATATCTTTACTCTATACTTAATAATATAACTAACTAAAACACATACAATGAATTACAAAAAACTGTTATCTATTGCAAGTTGCATGTTTTTATTCGCTTGCTCTTCACCCGAAAAAAAAGTAGAAACAACTCCTGATACTTTTGAAATTACCGCTGGAGTAAATATTAGTCATTGGCTTTCTCAAGTATATGGTTTTTCGGACCGTGCAACATTTTTTACCAAAGCCGATGTGCAATTAATTGATAGTTTGGGTTTTGATCATATTCGCATACCTATTGATGAAAAAGAAATGTGGAACGAAGACGGAACCCCTATTTCTGAAGCATTTAGCTATCTTACTCATGCTATTGAATGGTGTTTAGAATATAATATTCGTGTAATTGTTGATTTACATATTATTAGAAGTTTTTATTTTAATGCAGGAAATGAAGGTGGAGAAAATACTCTTTTTTCTGACCCAAAAGAACAAGAACACTTTTATTCCTTGTGGCAAGAACTTTCTGATACACTCAAACGCTTTCCTACCCATATGGTTGCATATGAATTATTAAACGAAGCGGTTGCCGAAAATCCTGAAGATTGGAATACACTTGTTGCACATGGCGTTGCAGTTATTCGCGAACAAGAACCAACAAGAATAATTTTTATTGGGTCAAATAATTGGCAAATTGCCGCAACATTTCCTGCACTTCGTGTGCCCGAAAACGATACAAATTTAGTATTAAGTATGCATAATTACGACCCTATTTTATTTACGCATTATAAAGCTAATTGGACAGAATTTAGTGATTTTGACGATAGTGTTTCGTATCCTGGAATTATAATTTCTGAAGAAACATACGAAAAAAACAAAAATAAATATCCAGGTTTTCGAGGATTCGAAGATGGGAAAAATGCATATGGACCTGAAACTTTTGAAACCATTTTTAAACCTGCTTTAGAAAAAGCTCAAGAATTAGGTTTGCCTCTATATTGCGGTGAGTTTGGTGCTCTGCCTTATGTAAAACGAGAGCATAGACTTCAATACTATCGCGACATTGTGTCTGTGTTTAAAAAACATTCTATTGCATACACAGCATGGGATTACAAAGGGCTTTTTGGCATTCGTGGTTGGGATAGCGAAACAAATACAAATACATATCTTGATACTGAATTGGCAGAAATAGTAGTAGGTGTAAAATAAAACGTTAAAAACTAAATATATCCGTATTTTGCAAAAGATGAGATACAAAAAGCAGATAAAATTCGTTTTATAATTCAACATTTTAAGTGTTTAATTTACAATTGCTTTGAATATGAACCTTAAAAGAATTGGTAAAAAAATTATTGTTTGGTGCATTGGAATCATTGCTTTTTTTATTGTTGCAACAAGCATAATATCGTATATATATCAAGATAAAATTATTCAATTTGTTACCGATGAGTTAAGCAATCAAATTCAAGGCAAAATAACTATCGAAAAAATTAATTTATCGTTTTTTAGAAGTTTTCCAAACACAACAATTCAATTGCACAATGTGGTAGCTCTTTCCACAGACAGCTATAATAAATCTGATTTTCAAACACAAAACACCGACACAGCCGTTACTGCAACAATAATTGGCTTGGCATTTAATATTTTTGATTTTTTGCAGGAAGATTTTATTGTGCAAGAAATAAAATTATTTGACGCTCATATTTCCATGTTTTTCGACAAAAAAGGGAAACATAACATGATGTTTATAAAAGAAAGTGATGAAGAATCTGAAAATAACACATTTGTAGATATATCAAAAATTATTATAAAACAGACTCGCATCGAATTGCATGATGCAAGTTCTCAGCTACATGAGCATATATTTTTTTCACATGCTCATATTTCGGGAGCACTTAAATCTGACGGATTTAAACTACAAGCGTCGGCACGGGTGGTACACGAAAATTTACAAATACATTCGTATTCATATCTTCCAAAAACATCATTAGAAATAGAATTGAATCTTCAAAAACAAGACAATACTCTTCATATCAACACTCTTTCTGTTTCTAATCCTGATTTTAAAGCAGCCCTTGATGGAACAATTGCATTGCCTACAAATATGCTTACGTTACAGTTTTCATCAAAAATTACAAATCTTCACGATTTTTCAAACAAAATAGATTCTGATATTGCGGCATATTTACAAACGTATGCTGTGCAAAGTACGGTGCAGTTTTCGGGAAATATTACAGGGGCACTCAATTCAAAAAACAGCCCACAATTATCTACACAATACTCCCTTGAAAATGGTAGTTTTATATACAACAACGAAAAAATTACGTTTGCAAGCAAAGGAACAATTTCAAGTAATTCTATTGCTAACATACATCAGTACTCATTACAAAAAGCATCTGTAAATTGTGCATACAAAAAAAACAAATTTAACGGTATTGTATCTGTTTTAAATTTTGGAAATCCAGAATTAGAAATTGATGGAAAATTACAAGGAAACACAGAAATTATACATGATTTTATTGATACCGAGGGATATACACTTTCTGGAAAAACAGATGCCGATATACATTGGAAAGGCAAACTATCGGCATGGAATTCTATTAATAATTCATTTTTCACCTCAACACAAAGTGATATTTCATGTAATTTAGAATCTGTTTCCATTGAATCGCCTTCTAATTCGCCCTATACATTTTCAAACATTTCGGGAAATATTCAAGCAAATAATCACACTATTACTATTAATAATGTAACAGGAAAATTACAAAACAGTCCGTTTGAATTATCAGGCACAATTTCAAATTTTCTTGCATCGTTTTTTATTCCGCACCAACGCGTACAATACAATCTCACTGCATTTATTGAATCATTAAACGCAAATCCATTTGTGGCACATTATGATTCATTACCCGATACTCCAAGCACTACAGAGCACTATGGCATCATTCATTTTTCTACAAATTATGGTGTGTATGATATATATAAAGCACAAAATCTTACGTGTGATATTCACTTTTCAGAAAACGAATATTTTATAAAAAACTGGAAACTACGCACAATGGGTGGTTCTGGTGAGGGTAATACTTTGGTTGAATATAAACCAAATAATACTATTGTTTGCACAGGTACAGCAAATCTCACACAAGTTTCGGGTAAAGAATTATTTAAAACATTTCATGATTTTGAACAAACATTTTTAACAAAAGAGCAAATTTCTGGAAATATTACAAGTGCAATTCAATATAAAATTATATTTGACACCGCGTGGAACATTCTGTATCCTTTTATGGATGTTATTGCTAATGTTCATGTTGCAGACGGCAGCATTAATGATTTTGAACCATTTGTTGAAATTGGCAAAAAACTTAAAGTAGAAGAATTTAAAACAGTAAAATTTAAAGAATTAAAAAACACTATTAAAATAGCAAACGACACCTTATTTATTCCAAATATGGATATTTCATCAAACGCATTTGAAATGGTTGTTGGTGGCAAACATTCACTTTCAAATAATTTTGCATATTATATGATAATTAATATGAAATCGACACTCTCAAATCGTTTCAAAAAAAATAACAAAATAGAAGATTTTGGTGAAATTGAACAAAATCCCGATGGAACTATGCTTGTTCCTTTAAAAATTATAGGAAATGCCGATGCTTTTTCTATTGATTTTGATTTTAAAACTCAAATACAACAAGTAAAGCAAAGTGTTGAACGACAACGAGATGACTGGCGTGAGATTTTACAAAAAACAGATACTCCCGAAGATAAAAAAGAGAAAGAAAAGCCTATTCAAACAGATTTTCAAATTCACTACGATTAACAATACATGCAATATCGCCAAAAATATAAAATTAAAATCCTTGTATTTTCACTTGCAATTATAATTGTAGGTGTATTTATTTATTTGCTCAACAACACCATTTCAAATATTAAATCTGATGAACGAAAACAAGTAATGTTATGGGCTGAAGCTGTGCAACGCCGCTACGCACTTGTTGAATACACCAATAGTTTATTTGAAAAACTCGCTCTTGACGAACGCACAAAAGCCGAAATTTGGTCGGAAGCTCAACATTTGATTTTAAAAGAAAACAACCCTGATTTTTTAACTTTTTTACTAAAAGTACTTCGGAGCAATAAAAATATTCCTATAATTCTTACCGATTCACACGACAAAATAATTGCAAGTATTAATAGTGATTTTTCATTAAAAATTGGAGCACAAATGCCCGATTCAATTCGTTCTTATTTTGCAAAATATCCGCCCATTCCAATTACATACGACAATAAGCCTATAAATTATTTATACTATACCGATTCTCGTTTGTTTTCAGAGTTACAAGATGTTATGAATAATATGGTTCGTTCGTTTATTGAAGAAGTTGTTAAAAATTCTGTTTCGGTTCCTGTTTTAATAACTTCGGCAGATTCTACCACAGTAATTGCATACGGCAATTTAAATCCAAATAGAATTGCAAATCCTCAAAATTTAGAACAGACTATTCAAGAAATGAGCGAATACAATGTACCTATTGCCATTACCAACAACAATGCAATTGTAAGCTATATTTTTTACGAAGATTCTTTACTTATTACGCGTCTTACCTACTATCCGTATATTTTAATTCTTATAAGTCTTTCGCTTCTTATATTAACATATTACGCATTTCGTTCATCACAAAAATACGAACAAAATCAAGTTTGGGTGGGCATGTCAAAAGAAACTGCACATCAGTTGGGGACTCCAATTTCGTCGCTTATGGCTTGGATAGAGCTATTAGAACAGCAAAATATAGACAAAGAAATTGTATATGAACTCAATAAAGACATTCAACGATTGCAAACAATTACCGAGCGATTTTCTAAAATTGGTTCAAAACCTCATGTACAAACTGAAGATATTTATACGGTTATATATCACGCTATTGAATATATGAAACAACGCAGTTCTTCAAAAATTTCATATTCAATTTCAGCCTTAGAAAAAAATATAAAAGTGCCTCTCAATATTTCTTTGTTTGAATGGGTTATAGAAAATATTTGTAAAAATGCCATAGATGCTATGGAAGGAGTTGGAAACATAACAATCTATATTTCAACAACTTCAAAATATGTTACTATTGATGTTGAAGACAGTGGAAAAGGAATGCAACGTAACATGTTTTCACAAATATTTAAACCGGGCTTTTCTACAAAAACACGTGGGTGGGGGTTAGGTTTAAGCTTAGCAAAACGAATAATTGAAGAGTATCATAATGGAAAGATTTTTGTAAAAAACTCTGAAATTAATAAAGGCACAGTTTTTAGAATCAGTTTACCACATGTTTAAATGCTTCAGTTATTCAAAAATCAAAAAACAATTTTCTATCTTTGCTCAAAAAATTTAAAATGAACTTTGTACAAGAACTACAATGGCGAGGCATGATACACGATATGATGCCAGGTACCGAAGAACAATTACAAAAAGAATTAACCGCAGCATACGTAGGCATTGACCCAACAGCAGATTCTCTCCACATTGGACATTTAGTAAGCGTTATGATGCTTAAACATTTTCAAAATTGCGGACATAAACCAATTGCACTTATTGGCGGTGCCACAGGAATGATTGGCGACCCCAGTGGAAAATCACAAGAACGTAACTTACTCGATGAAAAAACATTACGTCATAATCAAGAGTGCTTGAAAAATCAACTTTCAAAATTTCTTGATTTTGAAACCGAGCAACCAAATAAAGCAGAAATTGTAAATAATTTTGATTGGATGAAATCGTTCGGATTTCTTGATTTTATTCGCGATATAGGAAAACATATCACGGTAAATTATATGATGAGCAAGGATTCTGTAAAAAAACGCTTAGGAGAAGATGCAAAACAAGGGCTTTCATTTACTGAATTTACCTATCAATTAGTACAAGGATTTGATTTTTTACATTTATACACAACGCATAATTGCAAACTTCAAATGGGCGGTTCAGACCAATGGGGAAACATTACCACTGGCACTGAGTTAATTAGAAGAAAAGAAGGTGGAGATGCCTTTGCTCTCACATGTCCGCTTATTACAAAATCTGACGGCACAAAATTTGGTAAAACAGAATCGGGTAATGTATGGTTAGACCCTGAAAGAACATCTCCATACGCATTTTACCAATTTTGGCTCAATGTTTCTGACGAAGATGCAGCACGATATATTAAAATTTTTACCTTGTTACAAAAACAAGAAATTAACACATTAATTGCAGAACATCAAAATGCACCTCACACACGATTGCTCCAAAAACGTCTTGCACAAGAAATTACATGCATGGTTCACGGGCAACAAGAATATGAATTAGCACTTGAAGCAACACAAATATTATTTGGACAAGGAACCACAGAATCTTTAAGTAAATTACCTAAAAAAACATTTTTAGCAGTTTTTGAAGGCGTTCCAACATTTACAATTGCTTCGGAAAAAATTAATTCTGGTATTCCAATTATTGATTTGCTTGCTGTAGAAACAAATATTTTTCCAAGTAAAGGCGAAGCTCGTAAAATGATTCAAGGAGGAGGTGTAAGTGTTAATAAAAACAAAATTACTGATATAAATGATGTAATTTCACACGCACACACACTCAACAACACATATATTTTAGTGCAACGGGGCAGAAAAAATAATTATATTATTGAAGTAGTATAAATGGTGCAAATCAAAAATTGATTTTGACTCCTAAGGTATATAAACGTTGTTTTGGATAATCATAATAATACACGCCATTGCTTCTGGTTTCTGGATCCATGCCACTAAAATGCGACCAAACCCACACATTTGATATTTGAAATGTGAGCACACATTGAGAAATAGCTCGTTGTTGCAAAAATGTAGGAGGAATTATATATTCTACATTAATATATTTCAATCGAATATAAGAACCATCTTCAAGATAGCGTGTAGAAAATTCATTACCATGAGCAGCATTATTTTGTATTACTTTTGGATGGAGTGATATATCTCCGGGTTTTTGCCATCTATCTAATTGCGCTGCCGATTGGTTTTTTCCCATAATTGCACCATCAGAAATTAAGTCTGTTGCAAGTTGATTAAAAATTAAATTTCCATAGTTTACATATACAAATGCGTTAAAACGAAACTGTTTGTAGCGAATGTTTTGCAACAAACCAAGCGTAAATTTAGGGTCAGCACTTCCGGGTATAACATATGCAGCTTTATTATAATCGCGCGTAAGGTTTCCATTAGCATCGTACCACATTGGAGAGCCATCGGCAGAATTAACTCCTGCCCAATATGGGAGATAAAAACTTTGCAAGGGTTTTCCTTCTGTTCTAATTTTTGTTCCTTGCACAATAGTATCTTGTTTTTCAGGCGTGTATAATTCATCAATTGCATTTTTATTAACTGCAAACGTAAGTGTAGTTGACCACGAAAACGCAGTTTTTTCTATTATTTTTGCTTCGGCACTCAGTTCTACACCTTTATTTATAAGAGCACCAACGTTTTGAATTTGAGATGAATACCCACTTGTCATACTAATTGGTACATCTAATAATAAATCGTATGTTTTTCTATGATACAATTCCACAGATGCATTAAAACGCGATAAAAACTCAATATCAAGTCCAATATTTATATTTTTATTTTTTTCCCAGCTCAAACTATCATTTCCTATTTGCAAAGGACTTGTTCCCGGCAAATCAAGATAATTATTCCCAAATCCATATAAATTCATATATGCATAATTATGTATATCAGAATTACCAGAGGTACCGTAACTTACTCGCAATTTTAAAAAGCTGATTTTTGTAAAATCCTGCATAAAATTTTCATGACTTATAATCCACGAACCACCAAGCGACCAAAAATGTCCCCATCTATTATTCGGACTAAATTTTGAAGAGCCATCAGTTCTATAACTTGCACTGGCATAATACTTTGCTTTGTAATTATATTGTGCATTTGTAAGAAACGACAGCAAAGCTTCCTCTTGCGAATATGAATTTATTTGTTCTAACTTTGAAGCAGCATGCAAACTGTTTACGCCAGAAAATGGCATATTTGAAGCTTTCATATTTGAAGAATTTTGAACAGCAGATTCTGTTTCAAATCCTCCTAAAATTTCAAAATTATGCACATTTGCATAACTTCGTAAATATCGTAGTGTAGATGAACTTGTAAGCGTTGTTCGTTTATTTGCAAACAACTCCCCTATTCCAGCAACCAAAGAGCCATCGGGCGTAAGCGGATGACGGTATATATATTCATCAATAGAAATATTATCAATTTGTGCAATTGTTTTAAAAGTAAGATTTTTCAAAATTTCATAATCTACATACGCATTTGCAAGTATTCGAGTAGTATTTGCCGAATTTTGATTCAGATGAATACTTCCGACAGGATTATAAAAATTATTCGAAAAATTATATTCATTTCCACGCAACACAGCTGTAGTTGGTGGTGCAAGGAACACGCTGGTAACAGGACTCGAAAGAACACCAGGTTCTTCGGTAAGATTTTGTGTAGTATATGAAGGTGAAAGACGCAGTCCGTACGAAAGTTTTTTTGAAACTGTATTATCAACCGACAATCTTAAAGAAAATCGAGTTAAATCAGTATTTTTCACAATACCCTCCTCATTTTTGTAAGAAGTAGAAATGTAATATCGCGACTGCTCATTACCTCCATTTGCAATAAATTCATAATTTTGATAATATGCAGGGCGAAATACTTCGTCAAACCACGACACAGAAGCGGTATCAGCTTGTTGTGCAAAAACAATATCAGTTTCGTTCATACCCGCATTACGCATAGCTTCTGCCTGCAAATCCTTGTATTGTGCCGCAGAAAGCAGCGAAAAATTATTTGCAACCACATATCCTAATCCTTGCGTAGTTGAAAAAGAATATGATTGTTTTCCCTTTTTTCCTGCTTTTGTAGTAATTAAAATAACACCATTAGACGCACGAGAGCCATATAAAGAAGTTGCCGAAGCATCTTTTAATACCGAAATATTATCAATATCGCTTGGATTTATAGTAGATAAAATTCCAGGAGACGCCGTGGCTTGTGTACATTGTCCCGAAAACACAGGCACGCCATCTATTACAATAAGAGGCTGATTTCCAGCGGCAATAGACCCCACACCTCGTAATTGTATTTCGGCAGCAGAGCCCGGCAATCCTGAAGCACCTGTTAATTGGACACCAGGCACCACTCCTTGCAATACCCTATCAAAACTTGCCTCATGTGTTGACGCAAATTGTTCCGAAGGCACAACAGACATTGCTCCTGTAAATGTTTCCTTTGTTTGCGTTCCATACGGAACCGAAATTACAATAGTTGAAAGTTGCACTGCATCTTGTTTCATAATCACAGTAAGAAACGTCTTGTTTTCAAGAGAAACGATTTGCGTTTGAAATCCTATAAAACTAAACTCTATGGCAGATGCTGTATCAGTAACTTCAAGAGAAAATGTACCATCATCATTTGTATATGTGCCATTATTTGCACCAACCTCAACAACTGAAAGATATCCAACAGGTGCACCATCTGATTCAGATGTAACAATGCCCGAAATGTGTTTTTGTGCAAATGTTGTAATCGAAAAAAAAGAAAACAAGAAAAAAAGATATAAAGCCTTCATGCATATATTTTTTATAATGCTAATGTACACTTTTTTACTGAAAAAATACGCTTTCTCGTAAAATACAAAGATAAGCATCGCATATTACACGTCTCGATACTGTTAAAAACACGCACATATTATTTTACTATAATGATTTAAAAATTGATTAATTAATAAATTTTAATATTTTTGTATAAAAGCAATTTATCTTTTTTAATAATATAACATCACTACTTTTACATAATTAAATTACAACTATTTATTTCACTTTCTAAAAAAAAGAGACAAAATGAAGCACACACAAATTAAAAGAAAAGAATTAAAATTTATAGAAATAGCAGCACTTTTACTATTTGCATGTTCTTTTTCTACTATAACAGCACAAACAAGTATTAATGCTGTTGGGGGTAATACTTCGGATACTGGAGGGACGATAAGTTACTCCGTTGGACAAGTATTTTACACGTCAAACACTGGCACAACCGGCTCTACGACACAAGGAGTTCAACAAGTATATGAAATTTCGGAAGAAACAGCACTTGAAAAAACTAAAGGCATTAACCTTTCCGTTTCGGCATATCCAAACCCTACTACCAATTATCTTACATTAGAAATCAAGGATTTTGACATATCAAATCTGCATTTTCAATTGTATGACATAAACGGGAAATTGTTGCAAAATCAAAAAATCATAAACAACCAAACAAACATTATTATGCACGACCTTGTGCCTGCAACATATTTTATAAAAGTAATTCAAGAAAATAAGGAAGTAAAAACATTTAGAATTATTAAAAACTAATTAATTGGTAATAATTCACACTTTAATTATGAACCGCCAAACGATTGTGCGAATTTTAAAATTGATGATTGTAGTTTTTTACAAGTAGCCATTAGTAACATTTAGTTGGTTTATAATGCTGACTTAGATTTTTCACTGATTCTAATACGCTTTTTTGAAAAATACAAAGAAAAGTGCCATGTATTACGCATCTCAGTATTATTAAAAAAAAATAAAAAAAAAGGAAAAAAATGAAAGCAATAACTGCAATCATTTAAAGATTATAATCATTTTGGCAAGTAAGCTTAAAAATTGCATATTTTTTATTACGCATAAGCAATTCTCCCTTAACTATCATGTTATAATCAACAGCTAATGTTTCTTTAAAAGAATGTATTAATTGGTCTATATCTTTTTTATCACTATATGCTGTAAAAATCACCACTTCCTCACGATCAGTTTCATTTACAAATACTGTACGAGCATCTATTATTGGAGTATTTAAAGGAATATTTGTGAGCCAACCACCTCGAAATGTTACATGCTGCAATGTCTTTTGTATAGCAAAAGGTTTTGCAGCAAAGTGTGGTGATAAAGTTCCTACTAAAGGAATTATTTGTGCCTGAGGATTTTTTTCGGCATAAGAATTTATTAAATTCAGTTGTAAGGCAATTTGGTCAGCTTTACTGTTAGTATATTGTTTATTTTGATACAGACCTACATAAATAAAATGTATGAGTATTAGCACCCCCCCCCAATACGTATATTGTAGCCAATTATATTTATTTGATTTATTCAAACTATATAAAAAGAAAAAAACTGGGATAAGCATTGAAAAAAACACCCGATTTTTTACATATCCATTAAGCGATATAAACCACATACTACCTATAAACATACAAAAATATATACCTAAAAGCATGATTTTAGAAAATGGTAGTTTCTTAGAAAATGCAACTATACCAAGCATTAATAATATAAGGAAAATATATTTTGTAAACCCTCTTGTAGTATAAAATCCATGTTTTGCTTTTTTTAAAAAACTTTGATTATCTAATGCCTGCTGTATTATTAATAGTTTTTCTAAATTAATTTTCTCTCCATCTGGAAAAAACCCCACCACAGAACAATAATCATTAAATGATACTTTATCTGCAATAGTATAATTGTTAGTTAATAAAAAATTATTAGGATTATCGTTAATCTTTCCACGAACTTTATTATACTGCATATAATAGCACCAATCTTTATCGAGGCTATACATGTAACTGTCTGCTATTTTAAACGAAATTATGCCTATTATTCCCGCAGCAAGCAAAACGATGTTATATCGGTATTTTTTTAAACTATTAGACAATAAAAACATAATTGGAATAGAGAAAACCAACACTAACATAGCTGCTTCAAACCGAATTAAAGAACCAATAATTAATAAAAACACTCCTAATAATTTCTTTTTATCTGTTGCAAACAAAATAAGCATAAAGCCAGCAAAAGTAACAATAGCAGCTGTTGTAGTAAATTGCAATAGCGTAATAAATGTAATTTCAAGGCCATAAAAAAGTATTATAAATAGCAGTTTAGTGATTTTATTTGTTGTACTTTTTATAATATAATAAAGAATAATAGAGAACGAAATAATATGCAACACACAAAACATAAGCGTGTACCACTCTACAGAAGCAGAAATTTTATAAAGTAGCACAAGAAAAAGCCCATAAAAATAATTAATGAACACAAGATATGGACTCGGCTCCCCTCCTCCCAAACCCTGCGAAATTAAATATATAAAAATGTCATCATTTTCCTCGTATCGAACAGGTGCAAAACAAAACAAAAGGATACAAATCAAAGTGTTTATCAATAAAATACCGCCAAACGATTGTGCAAATTTTAAAATTCCAATTTGTAGTTTTTTATACGTTGTCATTATAAATATTTAGTTGATTTTGTAAGACTTTTCGCAGTTCCTATCAAGTAAAATAGGGATTGTTGGATGGGATTATTTTGGATAAATCTGCTTTGAACATATCATAACCACAGATGATAAATATTAACAATATCTTTTACTTTAAATCCACTTTTTTGATATAATTTATTTGCCCCTAAATTGTTGTTTTGCGTAACAACTTCTATCGAATCAACTCCTTTTTGAGATAATTCTAAAAAGCATCGTTCTATCAATTTTGTTCCAATGCCTTGACCTTGACTTTCTTCTGAAACTGCAATTAAACCAATACTACCAATTTTGTCATTATAATCCAACGTAACCATTCCAGATGTTTCTTGATTGGTGGTAAAAACAAAGATTTCTTTGTTATTTATTTTATTAACCGCATTTTCAATCCATCGTTTATATAATTTATAAAAATCGGCTCTATCAAATTTTAAATCAGTTTTAAAACGAGAATATTTACCACTTTCATACGCTAATTGCTCCAAATCATAATCTAATGAAGATGAATTATAATTTGAAATTTCTTCAAGATTATTAATTATAATTTTATCACTAACACTTGTTTTATAAGTAACTTTTTCATCAACCAATTGAATGCTGAAATTTCTTAATAATTCTGATGGTAATTGAATATTAGGATTTACAAAAACATATAAAAGATTATATTTTTCTTTTTTAGCTGTAATAAATAAATCTTTAACACTATCAACAATGTCAATATTATCAACTGTTATTTTCCCAATTTTTTTATTGAAAAAGTCAGAATCCCATTTTAAAAAATCTATCGAAATCATTCTATGTTAAGTGATTCATTTGTAATAAATAAAGGTCTTCTTTTAACATTATCAAAAATTTTACCTACATACAATCCTACTATACCTAAAATAGAAATTACAATACCTGCCAAAAACCAAATAGAAATAAAAAGAGAAGTAAATCCAATTACTTTAATATGACCAATAAAATAAAGAATTAGATAAACAAGCCCAACTAAAAGCGAAATCATGGAAATATAAAATCCAAGTTTTATTGTTAAACGCAAAGGCTTGTCTGAAAATGCAATAATATTGTTAACAGCAAGTTTTATTAATGATTTAAAGTTATAACTGCTGCTTCCTTCAAGCCTATCTGAATGTTTTACGGGTAAATAATACTTTTTGAATCCTACCCATTGAACCATAGTTGGGAAAAATCGAACTTTATCATTCATTGATAAAATAGCATCTATAACTTTTCTATTATATATGCCAAAATTAGCAACAGTTGAATCTTGTTTTGTATCTGTCAAATAACTAAATAACGAATAAAATAATTTAGAAAACATTTTTTTGAAAAACCCATCTTTTCTTTCAACTCTTTGTGCAAAAACAGAATTCCATCCCTCCAACGCTTTGTTATATAAATTTGGAATTTCATCAGGGCGGTCTTGCAAATCGCAATCCATAACTACTATCCATTCTCCTTTGGTATAACTTAAACCAGCTGTTATTGCATAATGTTGTCCAAAATTACGACTGAGATTAATACCTTTTACTTTAGTGTTTTTGGCACACTCTTTTTCTATAGCAGCCCAAGAATTATCGGGCGAAGCATCATTAACAAGTATTATTTCATAGTTGCTTGTTATGGTTTGCACATTTTCAACTATTTGTTTAACCAATTCGGGAACAATATTTTCTGCCTGGTAAACTGGCGAAACTATGGATATTTCTATGTTTGTATTCATCACGATTATACTCATTAACACGTATATATCAAAAGTATAAAAATTATCTGAATTATACGGTTTGAATTTATATACTTTAACATTACAAAAATCAATAACAATTAAGTACTGCTTCTATTACCTTATTTTCGTCTATTTCATAAAACAATGGTAAACGCACTAAACAGTCAGTGTATCTATCGGCATGAGGCAATAGCCTACCATCATGTTTGTGTTTGTAAAATTCACTTACATGTAACGATTGGTAATGAAACACTGGATGCACTCCCTGTTTTTTCATTTTTGCAATAAAATCCGTACGTTCTTCTAAGGTTGAACAAAGCACATAATACATATGTGCATTATTGGTTGCATACTGAGGAATAAAAGGCAAAGAAAATGTTTGAGATAAGGCTTCACTATAATGCTCCCAAATCAATTTTCTTTTAGATTGAATGGCTTCTAAATTTTCTAACTGTGCCCAAAGAAATGCAGCGTTAATTTCAGATGGTAAAAATGATGACCCGATATCTACCCACCCATATTTATGTATTTCACCTCGAAAAAACTCTGCACGGTTTGTTCCTTTTTCCCAGAGAACTTCGGAGCGTTGTATATACTGTTCGTCATTTATGCACAACATACCACCTTCGCCACATTGTATGTTTTTTGTTTCGTGAAACGAAAAACATCCTAAATGACCGATACTTCCTAAAGCTTGTTTTTTGCCTTTAGAATTTATGTAATACGAATCTATTGCTTGTGCGGCATCTTCTACTACTTTTACATTATATCGAACAGCAATATCCATTATTGTATCCATATCACACGCAACCCCTGCATAATGCACAACAACAATTGCTTTTGTTTTAGGGGTAATTAATTCTTCAATCATATGTTCGTTCATTCCAGGATGATCTGTTCGGGAATCAACAAAACGTACAACTGCTCCTTGTCGAATAAACGCAATAGCAGTAGAAACAAACGTAAACGAAGGCATAATAACCTCATCTCCCGGTTCAATATTCAACAAAAGGGCACACATTTCAAGTGCATCTGTACATGAAGTGGTAAGCAAGCATTTTTTAAATCCCCAACTTTGTTCAAAAAAACTTTGACATTTTTTTGTAAACACTCCATTTCCCGAAATATGTCCGTGTTCTTCTACCGCTTGTTTTATATAAATAAGTTCTTTACTGGTAAGATATGGTTTATTAAAAGGTATCATAGTTGTTTTTTTAAAATCTTCCATTTTCCTGTTTGTGGTTTACCTTCAAATTTAATCCCTCACCTCTATCAATTAACTGTTTTATGCGAATTTCATCCATAAAATAAACTTTATAAGTCTATAAAACTACAAAAAAAATTGATACACCAACAATCAGCACGATTTTATTGCATTAATATTGTTATTTTGTCAAATAATAATTCCTTATATAAAGAAAATATTTCTATCAAAATACTATATTCAAAACAAAAACAAGCTTCGTGCATTGTGCGTATAATACTAAATGATTCACAAAAAAACAACTAATAAAATTTGAACTATATGAGACTTTTTTTTATGCTATGCATACTATGTTCGTGGGTACACGTTTTTTCGCAAACGCCACGTAATTCTGCTCTTTGGAATGATGTTAAAGGTTACTGGAGTTTTAATCATCCTACCGATTTGTGGTATGATAGCAGCACGTACAATAATCCTCTCGTACCAAAAGGAACCGCTCCTACTCGAGTAAACGCCTACTTCCCTGACGATTATGCTATACAAACTCCTGCAGCATCACGGCAAAATCATTTACAATGTACGCCCAAACTTGCAGCAAATGGCGGAGGTACAAAAGTAAATCAATATACCTTACTCCTTGATATAAAAGTCCCTACGCTTTCGCTTTGGTATAGTTTGTTGCAAACTAATGTATCGCCAAATGCCGATGATGGTGATATATTTGTTGATCCAAACGGAAAAATAGGCATTGGTGGTGCTGGGTATTCTACGCGACAAATAGAGGCTGATGAGTGGGTACGAATTGTGTTTGTATGCGATAATAACACGACAAACGGTGTGTGGAAAATATTTTTAGATGGCGAATTGCAAGTTAGTCTTGGCGGACAAGGAATTGACGGAAGATTCGCACTCCCAACTGCTTCGCAATCATTTTACTTTTTTGCTGATGATGGCACAGAAAATCCTCCTCTACAATGTGCTGGTATAGCTCTCTGGAGCAAAACCTTAACTGATAAAGAGGTGCAGGCTATAGGTGGATATAATGAACCAACATCGGTAGCATACCCAATTCAACCTTTTTTACAAACTCCTACCTCTCACTCTATCTACGTGAGCTGGCTCAACGATGCCAAAAACTCAAGCATTATTAACTATGGTACGCAGGCTGATAATTTGCACATACAAAAACCTGCAAGTTGGGAATCTATAAGCGATTATACTTGGCACACGGTAAAATTAGAGAATTTAACTCCAAGTACTACATACTATTATCAGTGTGTAAGTGGAAACGATTCTTCTTTAGTTCACTCATTTCGCACACCACCAGTAGCCGGAGCCGACGAAAAAATTATAATTGCTCTCTATAGTGATATTCATATAGGTGCCGACCGAAACGCTGCTGTAGTACTACAATCTATGCAAAATACATTTGTTGAACTATATGGTGAACAATGGCAGGAACATGTAACATGTATAATTAGTAATGGCGATGTGTTTCAAAATGCTTCCTTACCTGAATTAGTATTTTTTTACGATAATTATATACCTCCTGTGGGCAGTAGAGTACCATTTATGACTACTATAGGCAACCACGATTTATATACAAATCCACCCACATATTATTATCAGTTTTTAAAATATGATGATTTTTCTGCCTTTCCTCACGATTCGCAATTAAATGAAAAATATTATTCCTTTATATTAGGGAATTCATTATTCGTAACACTTAATTCCGAAACTGCAACTAACACAACCCAATCTAATTGGCTAGATAATACATTGTTAGAAGCTCAAAATAATGCTGCCATAGATTTTGTGTTTATTAATGCACACCACCCGGGCAAAAGCGAAATGTGGCAAACGGCTAACAGCAATTGGATGCAAAACACAATTTACCCTATAGTTGCCAAATACTCTAAAGTAGCTATGGTAAGCCACGGACACACGCACTGCTACGAACGAGGAGTTATTCAAAGTACGCATAGCGATGCCACCGATTTCCGTACACTTATATTGGGCGGTGGCGGCGGTTGGTTAGATTATTGGACAGAAAACAGCGATGCTACCGATTGGCCTCAAACCCACCGCACACTCGAAGGGGCACATTTTGTGATTTTAGAAATAGATATGCCCACAAAATCGTATGAAGCCACCATGTATAGCTTGGGAGCAAGTAGCCGCACAAATACCACTACTACTATTATGGATTCGTTCCACGGGCGAAAATTGCAAGAAGCACCCAATAAACCCGCAGCTATTTTTCCACGTAATATAGCAAGCAATTCTCCTAAACTACAAGCTGCGGATATGATAGGCTTTGATGAAGTAATGAGTTCACAATTTCAACTTACAGCAACTCCGGGTAATTATACCGCACCTATCGTAAATTCTTTGCGAGATTATGAAAATATTTTTAAATCATCGAGTGCACCTGATTACACACCAATTGATAAAAATGCGGGCATAGATCTTAGTTCGTATCAAATATCATCTGCCTTGCAAAATGGCACTACGTATGCGTGGAGAGTACGCTATAGAGATAAAAATTTAAAATGGAGCGAATGGTCGGATGAGGCGACATTTACCGTACAAAACTCTCATAATGACTGTTATTCGTGGCAGTACGACACGGTATATTTTACCGATTCATTTACATGGATTGATGGCAAAACCTATAATCAAGAAAATACATGGGCAGTATATACAGAACCTTCGCAATCGGCGTGCAAAGATATACTTGTGTTATATGCTCAAAAAAATAATTCACCATATATAACACAACATATAGAATTAGAACAAGGTTGGAATATGGTATCATTCTACGTCAATCCTATTAATAGCAGTATAGAAACTATTTTTAGCTCTATTATTGATGGTATAACTATTAAAACCGACGACGCTTTTTACTCATCGCTTATACCTACAGAATTGCAAAGCATAACACAGGTAGAATGTGGCAAAGGATATTTACTTCATTCGCCAAAAGCTACTACTTTGTCGGTAGAAGGAACTTTATGTAACGTACAAAACTCTAATCTAAATACAGGGTGGAATATAATAGGGATTCCTGTTGGTCAATCGGTAGGTATTCAAAGCCTTATAAACAGTTTGCCTATACACACAATAAAATCATTTGAAGGTTTTTATACAAAAGACTCTACGCTCAACAGTCTTCATACATTAAAACCGGGAAAAAGTTATTATATACAAGCTATTGACTCCACATCTATACAATGGTAAAGCAATGCAAATGTATTAGTATCAAAATTCAACATGTACATTTTTTTGTATTCTCGAACTACATCTATGACATAAAAAAATAGTACATTTGAGGTTTCAAAAATTAATAAAAATAACAATGAAATTAAATTCACTTACTGCAATTTCTCCAATTGACGGACGATATAGAGATAAAACACAAGCACTTGACATATATTTTTCTGAATATGCACTTATTAAATATAGAGTGTTAGTTGAAATTGAATATTTTATAAGTTTATGCTCAACTGTTCCACAATTACAAACATTTGATTCGTCATATATTTCAAAATTACAAGAAATTTATATCTCTTTTACCGAAGCAGATGCGCAAAAAGTGAAAGAGATTGAAAAAACAACAAATCATGATGTAAAAGCAGTTGAATATTTTATAAAACAAAAATTTGACGCACTTGGATTACAAGAGTTTAAAGAATTTATTCATTTTGGATTAACATCACAAGATATTAATAATACCGCAATACCGTATTCTTTAAAAGATGCGATTGAAACCGTTATTCTTCCTCAATTAAACGAAACTATAAACACACTTACCGAAATGGCTACCGAATGGGAAGCCTTGCCAATGCTTGCACGAACACATGGGCAACCAGCATCGCCAACGCGTTTAGGTAAAGAAATAGCGGTGTTTGTAGAACGCTTAAACACACAAAAAAAGCATTTAGAAACTATTCCGTTTTCTGCAAAATTTGGTGGAGCTACGGGTAATTTCAACGCTCATCATGTGGCATATCCTCATATTGATTGGGTTACTTTTGGAAATAACTTTGTAAATAATGTTCTTGGATTACATCGTTCACAAACCACTACGCAAATTGAACATTACGATAATATTTCGGCATTATGTGATGCTTCAAAACGCATAAACACAATTCTTATTGATTTGTGTCGCGATTTTTGGACATATATTTCGATGGATTATTTTAAGCAAAAAATTAAAAAAAACGAGGTTGGTTCATCGGCAATGCCACATAAGGTAAATCCTATTGATTTTGAAAATGCTGAAGGAAATTTAGGTATTGCAAATGCAATTTTTTCTCATTTAGCAGAAAAACTTCCTATTTCTCGATTGCAACGTGATTTAACCGATTCAACTGTATTGCGTAACATCGGCGTGCCCTTTGCTCACATGCTTATTGCAATTCAATCATTACAAAAAGGATTAGGAAAAGTGCTTTTACATGAATCTACTATTTCTGCCGATTTAGAAAAAAATTGGAGTGTTGTAGCCGAAGCCATTCAAACAATTCTTCGTCGCGAAAATTATCCAAATGCATATGAATGTTTAAAAGATTTAACACGAACACATAGTGTTATTAATCAAGATTCTATTGCTGCTTTTATTGATACGCTAACTGTTTCTGAGGCGGTGAAAAAAGAATTAAAAGCAATTACACCGTGGAATTATACCGGAGTGTAGCATATGAATATTTTTTATTCAAATACTATTCAAAATGAATTTATTGCGTTGCCAGACGATGAAGCACGGCATTGCACAAAAGTACTTCGCAAAACTGTAGGCGATGATATATATGTAATTGACGGGAGCGGAAATTTACACAAGGCACAGCTCACCTCTATTTCGTCAAAACATGTAGTTGCAAAAATCATTGAAACCACACAGCAATATGGCTGTCATCCGTATTATATTCGCATGATTGTGTCACCTCCAAAAAACATTGATCGTTTTGAATTTTTTATTGAAAAAGCTGTAGAAATAGGTGTTAACGAAATTATTCCTGTTGTAACAACACATTCGGAACGAAAACAAATAAAAGTTGAACGCCTCGAACGAATTATGATTTCTGCAATGAAACAATCATATAAAGCACAAAAACCAATTATTCATAATTTACAGGCATTTACAAAAGTAGTAAAAACTGATTTTTCGGGAATTAAATGTATTGCACACTGCAAAGCCGATGCTACACAAACTCTAAAGCAATTTCATCAACCAAAAGAAATAAGCATAATTATTGGTCCCGAAGGTGATTTTTCGCCCGAAGAAATAGCAATGGCAGAAACACACAGCTGGCAAACTATTAGCTTAGGCGCAAGCAGATTACGAACCGAAACAGCGGCATTAGTTGCTGTTCAAAGTGTTCAGTTTTTATGGTTGTAAATTATACGGAATAAAATTAATACTTCCCTTCACAAATCCTTTTTTATCACCTTCTGATGATATAAGCATATCACCATTAGAATAAAAACTTATACCTTCGGGTTTATAATATACATCTGGAGAAAGAGGAATTACAGACAATAGTTGCTTTGTAGGAGTATATATCGCAACAAATCGGTCGGTTGCCGAAAGTATATATATATTATGTGTAATAGGATGAATTGCAATTGATGATGGATTAAACCGTACCGTAGAAATTTGTTGGTCAGAAAAGGTTGTTTGCAAAAATGTTGTAATATCCTGTATTCGAATTTCCATAAATTCTTCAAGATTTTCATAATCAGTTACTGAAACACGATGCACAATACGAATATCATCAGTATGATGTACTAAAGGCTCTTTACTTGCAACATACAAATACGAATCAAAATAGCACAGTCCTTCAATATTAAGCGAATTGATTTGTATCATAGATTTTGAAACCTGTGTTGGTTTTTTCAAATTGTAGGTAAACAAGCAGCCATCACTTCTTAAAATATAGAGCATGTTTTCATGTGCTGTAAGATCTTCAAAATCACCAATGTCGGTAAACCTGTGCGATTTTGAAATAGCATGCGTTTTCATATCAAACTCAAACACGGCTCCCAATTCATCTTGCACACAATACAACACAGAATCATTACATAATTCTATTCCCGATATTTCACGCAAAACATCAGGCATTTCATATACCTGCGTTGGATTATTAAAATTATATCCAGACGCAATATATGTATCAGTTTTTTCAATTGCATCAAAATCAAATTGCGATTCTATATCAAACGGTTTTATTTTATACCATTTACCATCTGTGGTAAAATAAAGATTTTGTTCTATTCCATCTTTAATAATCTCCACTTTTAAAAAACTGGTATCCTGCACCGTAATTTGCGAAATTTCATCAATTTTCCAAGTAGAATAATTTTTTTCGAGTTTTCGAGCAATTTTATCAAAAGGCACTTGTGCTTTTGTTAACGACTGTTCACGATACAATACTTTATTATCGCGAATACCTATTTCATAACGCACGCCATTACAAATATATTCAACTTCTATATATCCATCGTATGTTGTCTCAACCTCAATAATATCGGGATTTTCACACTGTTCGTACACAATATCCAAATATTCCTTAGCATGAGGCAATTGCGTGTTGTCTTTCGTTTGATTGTAACAAGACATTAAATAAAAGCTTGCTACTATCACCATACATTGTTTCATAAATAATACAGAAAAAAGTTGCTTCATAAGTAATAGAATTAGTGTAATATAATATAATGGGTATGAATAGATTTTGTTGTATAAACCTTAAGTAAATACGTACCTCGTGGCAAATGAGCTACAGAAATTGTAGCATCTGAAGTTTTATATATTTGCTGCCCCATATTGGTGTACAAAATCACATATTCAAATTCGTCATACGTAAGCGTAACATATTCCCGTGCTGGGTTTGGATACACATATTCTGGTGTCAGCACATACTCATCAATAGCAATTGGTGGAAAATTAGCCTCGCCGGGAGAACCATGTGAAGCACCAGCAGCCCAATTAAGAGGATTTGCATTATCTAATTCAGGATACATAAGAGCAAGGGTATATCCATAGCCATTTGCAAGCATAGGCCATGGGCTAAAAATAGAATAATGAACCGAATCAATCATAAATTCATATTGATCATACAATCGCACCATATCAGAATAACTCCCTAAAGATAAAGGAATTGTCACATACGAAACATCTGGAAATATTTCAGAAAAATATGTTGGATTATCACATAATACAAGATATCCATGTGCAGGAATAATTGTTCCTGTAGGAATAATACTCATGTTATCATCATTATTATCGCGAATTATCCAATTCGACACGTCAACATCACGAGAACTCGTATTATATAATTCTACCCAATCGCCACTATTAAAATATGTTTGCGATTTGTAGTTTATTTCATTTATTACAATTGCATTACGCGAAGGCGTTAACGCAATAGGAGCATTTTCGGCACCCGGCGTTCCACCGTAGGTAATAGAACGCCAAGCAAGCGGGTCTGTTCTATCCACAGTTCCGGGATTTAACGCAAGCGTATATCCATAGCCATCAGCCTTTTGCAACCACGGGCTTCGGTCAGAATACGCAATACGATCTATTTCAAAAGACGCAGCATCATACAGTTGAATACAATCTTTTTTATTTGAAAATGGGAATGGAATATTTCCAACATACAAAATATTTTCATGTGCATACGCTTGTGTAAACCTCACAGTATCAGAACAAACCACAAGATAAGAATAAGCAGGAATTACCGTGTTTTGAGGAAACACATACGAGCTATGAGAGAATTGTCCACGTAAAATCCAATCAGATATATCACATGCAACATCACTATCATTATACAATTCAATCCAATTTCCACCAGCTGTTGAATCAATAGGATTATATTGTAATTCGGTAAAATACACATGAGGCATAAGCGTTTCGTCATACTCAAAAACAGCATGAACAGAAACATTTGAAGTACGCGTAAGTACAATGCGAGGCTCTGTAGAAGTAACATCACCCTCCCAACGAACAAATTTATATCCTGGTGCGGGGAGTGCTGTAAGTGTTATTGGTACCGATTTAAAATACAATCCAGACCAAGGAAACGATGTTATATCAATGGTATTAATATGTATTTTCCCTGCAGTTGATTCAGAAGTTGTAAGCGAAAGTTTATAACTACCTGCCGTGTTAAAATGTTGCTCAAAATGTTGTCGCATAATCGCACCACGCTGAGAACCAAACGCTTTCATTGCCTCAATGTTTTGTGTCATTGTTCTGGCATTTGCAGTTGAGCCTAACCACTTTTGATTGTGTGCCGAAAATTCTGGAGTGATTTTTTGAGCTAAAGAATCAATCACATAATGTATAGAATCAGGCAAAAATGTAGTATTCAATCGGTCGGCTAAAGTATTCATTAACAAAATATTGAAATCATTATTTTGTGTCAATTTCCGAAAAAACAGAGTAGCCCATGGTGGATTTGGCCAGTCAATACTTGGGTCATTTTTTAGAGCAAAATCAAGCATATTTCTATATACTTTTGAAGCATCCCAAATACCAAAACCAAAATCAGCATCATACAGCATTAATCGCCATTTTCCTTGCGGAGAATTTTCGCGCCAATAAAAAATATTATTTCCCAACCAATCCTCATTTACCACAAACATTTCAATAACAAAATAGGCAATATAGTTTGAGATATCTAAATCTTGTTGTACACGCTCATAATTTTCAGGCAGCGACAAATCATTATTTTCAATAAAATTGGTAAGGTCAACATACGTATCAGCAGAACCTGCACGCATATCCCATGGCGAATTTGCAAACAAACATAAATTTTCGTGTTCAATTCCATAATTTGATTTAAAATAATGTTTATTTGGCTTTTCGCGTAAATTTTGAATTCCAAAATAACTTCCATTCACATACACAATTGATGCTCTGTATGCAGAACGAGCCACTCCCATATTTTTTACTAACGTTGAAATCATTCCATCTCGCATATGCGTGTTAAGATAGTCGTTTCCAGAATTTCTAAGAATAAAAGATTGAAATTCGTATATTGGTTTATCATGAAACATTTGATACGCAATTTTAGAATCTCCGTATCTTGAACGTGCATAAAATTTCAAAGATTTTTGTGGATGCATACGACTCCAATTTCCCGAAATTTTAACTCCTAAATTATATGAAAAATCAACAGAACCATCGGGTTCAATAATAGTAACATGGGAAGGTTTTTCCCAATCTTCCCAATAATTTGCTCCATAATGTGGTTCTGCTTTTTCAGCATGCGGACCTTCGACATATATTCCAGTGTTCCAATCAAAAAAATCATCATGTTTTACTGCTATTGAAACTATTGGAATTGAACGAGCACGTGCATGTTTTATAAAACTAATACTGGTTACGGCACTTGGTAAATAACCATTTTTAAATACACGAGCACGCACATACACAGATTTTGAAATTTCAATGCTATCGGTATATATAGCAGATGTTTCAGTAGGTTCAGACCCGTCGATTGTATAACGAATTACTGCATTACTTTCATTTGAGTAAAAACCAAGATTAAATGTGGTTTTAAAGACTTTAGACATCTCACTTGGAATTGGTTTTGAAATAGTTTTTGCTACAAAACGTTGTGTAGAATTCTTAGTACCTGGTGTAGGAACATCAAAATAAAAGTTCTCAAATGCATTTCCGTCATATCTTCCTATAGAAACATCTGGCAATATATTATTGTATGCAATGCTATCAACAATATCACCATTTTTTAGCAAATAAAGCGTTTCTCCTTTTGCTGGTAACTTAAACGGAAAAACAAGTAAAGAGCTTTCAGCTGAAGGCAGAGTAATAAAATTCGAAACAGGTTTAACAAACTCTTGTTCAACAGAGTATCCGAAACTTAAAATAGGAATTGCAGTTAAATCAGAAGATTCAATATTGACATTATGCACTTGAATTGCGATACAATTTTCGCCAACATGTAAAACATTTTGAATGTCAGCTATTTCAAATCCTTCTATTGGCAATCCTCTAAACCAGTTTGCTTCATAATTATTTGCCGCATTTCCAGACGCATGTTCGTTAAACAAAGGCGGTTTTCCAACAAGTCCAACTCTTGCAATTTCATGTCCATTTATATATGCAACAAATCCATCATCATAATCCATATGTAAAATAGCCGATGCAATTTCAGAAATATCATCAAGCGTAAATATTTTGCGAATAAACACCGAAACCGTTGGTGGAATAATAGTTTCGTCATCGTTATCACCATATCCAAAACCAGAATTTCCCGTTTGCCAAGAACTTGCATTAAATTCAGGAAGTTTCCATTCAGACGGGAGTTCAGCTTGTGGTAAAATATATTGCCAAGAGTCTCCTTTATCAATAATTGTTTGCCATTGAGCTACAGAAACTGCATGTTCATTATAGGTAAGAAGCACATATTCCTGTGGAGAAATGGTTATTTCGGGTAATTGAAACGGCGTTTCGATTGTGTTTTTTATAGCAATACTATACTCCGAAAGATTGCAAACGTGAGAAGAAATATTTTTAAGTTCTATCCAATCAGGCGACTCTTCGGTCTCTTCGTCATGTATATAAGAAATATTAGATGGCGAAATTTCAGAAATAATAATATTTTGAGCCGAAAGACGAAAAAAGCATACTACAAAAAAAAACACATATACGTGTTTCATAAACTATGATTTAAAAATCCTTAATTACTATAAACGACAAACCCGAAACTGTTTTAGGCACAGACGATTTTAAAGTTTGTTTGTACGTATATCCAACATCAAATTTTAGAGTTTTTAAAATTTTAAACGAAACAGCTGCACTATAGCGAATTTCAGAAAGAGCATATATCGAAGTATTCACAAGAGGATGAAACGTTTCGAGAGTAATATTAGGTTCCCACCATAATTTTTTACGTCTATATGACACTTTGATTCTATTTCGATTTACAAAATCAAACAATAAATCACCTGCATCATTTGTATAAGAATTTCGCGACATTTCAGACTTATTTCGATAATCGAATCGTATATATTTATATCGATAACGATATCGTAAATTCACAGACATTTTATGTCTTGGAAAAAAACCTTGATCATACAATCTATGAGTAAGGCTATACGCAGCACCTATTTTTATTGATTTTGAAGCAGAGTATCCAAATCCTATTTCCTGAGAATGTGATTTTAACAAAAAAAAAGGATGAGTAAATTTCATATCCGCCTCAAAATCAGCACTCAACTTATCAAGCAGGGGAATTGAAGTTTCAAAGCCGAAACTGGTTTCATTTGTATGCACTTGTGCTATGCTACACAAGGGCAATGCAAGCACTAAAACTATGTTTCGCAGAAATTTCATAAAAATTATAAATTATTATCTCCGCTAAATTCTTCGGCAAGTTTGTTTACATCATTATCTGCTTCATAATAATAGATTTGAATTCGTGCAGAGTCGGTAAGAAAATTCACATCTCCAATTTCAATTCTATTAATAACTAAACCTGTTCTTTCTTCTAAATCGTCTTTTAATTCCTGAGCTTTTTCGGGTTTAATTAACTCTATATTATCATATCGAATAAGTTTATGTGATTCATGACGAAGCAATAGAACTTTTTCGAGTAAGTATGTTACCGCTACAATAGCAAGATTTGTAAATAACAATTCAGCATAGCTAATTTTTTTATTTGCAAGTGCATTAATTACCGAAACGCCTATTACAATAAACAAATACGTCATTTCTTTTATAGGTAGTTGCACGGTTCGGTATCGAATAATACCAAAAATAGCAAATAATCCCAAAGCAAATCCTAATTGAATTTTTACGCTTCCTAACATAAAACATAGTAAAAAGACCGTTGTAGAAATAAGAATAAAAGTGAACAAAAAATCTTTTCGCCGTGCTACTGAATAATATAATCCTCTTACTAATAATAAGGTAAAAATTAAATTAAATGTAAATCTCAAGAGTAATTCTAAGAAATCATCTACTTTAATTAAATCTAATCCGAACAATTCTAATTCCATCTGTTTTAAATTTTAGTTTTTAGTTTATCAATATATCTTAATTTACGTTTAAATCTGTTTAATCGCACTTCTGAATTACTTGCAGCAGTACCAACAGCATATTTACTCATACTTTTTTGAAATATTCTATGTTTTTTTAACGCTTCAGCCATTTCAGTATTTGACTTTGTTTTTTCTCGTTTTAATTCAACAATACAAATATGAGAAAAATCGACAGTTTTCCCCGTTTTTACATTTGACGCCTGTAAATCTACATCAATTGTAATACGTTCGCCATGCATTAAATTTACAAGTGTAATGCGTGTGTAGGTAACTTTTGAGGTTGCTTCGAGTTCGTCCCACGAAAACGGAGAATATTTTTGAAGAAATTCTTGTGCATTTTCTAATCCTTGTGCAATATCATATTTTATACGATTTTTGAATGTGATTTTTTTATTGTTTTTAAATTTCACTTCTAAAAAGGCAATACCACTTGAACCGTATGTTCTATGACGAACTTTATATCGATTTATGCGTCCAGTTTGATGAATTTGATACATTTTTTTATCTGCTGTATCATAATATACGGTAAAATATTCTTGAAATGGAGTTTGAGCAACATGTAGCACGCGATACGCATCTTTTACATCGGCAAGAATTTTTGGCAGCTTAGATATTTCAAATACAAATTTTGTGTCAGTTCTATTCAATAATTTAACCGAGTCCATTTCCGCAAGGGAAACAGGCTGCATTTGAGCAATAATATGTGATATTTCGTTAATCATTACGATACTCGTAAATATATGTTTTTTCTTTTATAAGTTTTTGCGATTCATTGTATGTTTTTCGCAAAATTCTATCTCCATTTTCATTATATGAATACACATGTTTATAAACAAGTGTTCCTTTTGCATCATACTCTGATTCGGTAATTTTTAAATTCTCATCATTATACGTATTAACTGTTTTTCTTACAACTTTTCCTCTTGCATCATATTCAATTTCGGTAAGTTTGCTTTTTCCTTGATACGTACATACAGTATATCGTTTTAAATCACCTTCTTTATTATATTCAGAATCTTTTAATTCATTACCTCTTTCGTCATATTCATACTTTCTATCGATGACTTTACCAAAACTTCCTTTTTCAAAAGATTGGTTATATTCTGTAATTGTTTTTATATCTCGTTTTTTTGTTTGCGAAAAACTCACAAAAGAACTTAAAACAAGTACACATAAGGCAAAATATCGAGTCATACTATTAATAATTTGAAATATATAAAGTATCTAATGTAACTGAAAATGTTGTGTCGGTAATTGTTACATTTCTACCCACAGCTACATTTTCATCTTTTCCATCTTGTTCGCTAAGGGCATACACATAGTAATCACCAGGTATTAAGTTTTGAATTATAAATGAACCATCAAAAGCAGTTCGTACTCTATCGAGTGTGCCTGTACCATTTTGATACATAATAAACACCTGAACATTTTGTCCAGCAACTGGTTGTTTTGGAAGATTTGGAGCAAAATAATACACTTCTTGAACATTACCAAATATTGTTGCAGCACCATCATTATAATTAAGATGTTGATATATAAAAAACGTATCGGTAACAAAGGTTTCTTTTTTCTTTGATAAAGTTACATTTTGTGTGATTGCAATTTTATTTTTTTTATTTTTTCTATTAAAATACGCAGTATCTTGCGAATACACATATAGTTTATAGTCGCCCGGCATAAGATATGGGAACGAAAAAAAGCCCTCGCAACTGGTAGGTTCATCATCACCAAGATTTGTTTGATTTCCGTAATGAATAAACACATCTTCGTCAAATGCAGGATAGGCTTTACCAACAGGCTGCATATTCGGGTCTAAATTTTGGATATATACATATCCCTGTATTTCACTTAATCCACCTTCTCCGGGTTCTTTGGCACATGCAAAAAAAAGAAAAAGCACAAAAACACTCAATCCCTTTATCATTAATTTACTATTCATAAAGACTATAATTTAGGAACACTATTGAAAAAAGATACAAATATACTAAAAAAACAATTACCAGTAACCAATCCCTATACTTATATTAAATTTTGATACATCGACATGTTTTTTTCAACAAATGCTTCGTGAGAAAATTGAGCAGCATGTTCTTGTAATTTTCGTGAAAAATCAGATGAATGATACTCCGAAGACATTGATTCAACAAGAGCTTCGGCAATAGATTCAACAGAATATGGATTACAATATATAGCAACATTGCCACCAACTTCGGGCAAGCACGATACTATTGAAGTAATAACGGGCGTACCACTTTTTATTGCTTCAAGAACAGGAATCCCAAACCCCTCATACAAAGATGGATACACGCTCACACGAGCTGCCTGATACAAAGCTGGCAAATCGTGCACAGCAACAGAATCTCGCACAAGCACATGTTCTTGAAGATTACGAGCAATAATTTCTGTCTCAATTTCTTTTTTATATTTACTGCCATTTCCGCACAATACAAGTGGCATATTTATTTGGTGCATACATAATTCGTATGCACGAAGCAGCGAACGAATATTTTTTCGAGCAGTAATTGAACCTACATATAATATATATGTATCGGGCAAATGATATGTACTTCGTACCACTTGCTTTTCTTCTTCGGTTTTTTGAATCGAAAATCGTGCATCGCAACTTTGATATATCACATGAATTTTTGATTCGGGGATGCGGAAGTAACGAATAATATCAGCTTTTGTAGCCTCGCTTGTAGCAACAATTGCATCAGCATGATTACACGCATATCGCCATTTTATATTATATACACTTCTATCAAACAAGGGAAAATCATCAGAAAAAAACTTAAATGCAAAATCATGAATTGTTACAACCGATTTAACCTTAGATTTTGCAATACCAAAAGGTAATTCATGACTTAATCCATGATAAATATCAATATTTTGTTTTTCAAGATTTTTAACCAAACCAAAACTTCGCCACAGTGAAGAGGCAAACGCATACGGAGCTTGCACAACAGAACACCTATCTAAAAAGTAGTGCGTATGTTCATTTGTTTGCACACGAGGCGTGTATAACACATAAGAATGTTGAGGAAATTGCATACAAACACCTTGAACCAAATTGCGACTATAATTTCCAAGTCCGGTTTGATTCCAAAAAAGGCGTTTTGCATCAAATCCAATTTTCATTGCATTCACTATAAATTATATGCTAAAATATCCACAATATGCAAAGGAATAATGGGGAGATTTTGTTTTTTAATATACGCTCCAATATTCATTAAACAAGATGCTTCAGTAGAAGTAATATACGCAGCACCTGTTTCTATTGCATTTTGTACTTTTTGTTCAACCATTGCTGTTGAAATTGCCGTGTGTTTCATTGAAAACGTTCCTCCAAAGCCGCAACACGTATCATTGTGAGCGATTTCAACTATTTCTAATCCTTGCACATGACTCAAAAGCGTTCGTGGTTCATGCGTTAAGCCATATTCCCGAAGAGCAGAACACGCATCGTGCACTGTAACTTTATGTGGAAATACTGCACCAAAATCAACATGTTTCATTACATTCACAAGAAAATCAGTGATATCATACATTCGAGCACCTAATTCTGTTGCTTGCTGCACATCTTCCTTTGTTTCGAACAAGGAAGCATAATAATTTTTCACAAAACCAGTACACGAACCTCCGGGACTCACAATAATACGATTTCCTGGAAAATCCTTTAAAAACTTATATGCTAATTTTCGTGTTTCACTTGTATGTCCACCGTTAAAAGCAGGTTGTCCGCAACACGTTTGTTCAGGATTATAATGCACAACACACCCACAATGCTCAAGGAGTTTTATCATATTAAAACCAGTTTCAGGAAACATTTGGTCGATAAAACAAGGAATAAAAATATCAACTTCCATTTTTTAATGTAATAATTCTGAGAACAAAAATACATAAAGTATGATGTTAAAAACTATAAAGCATAAGAAAATAAAAGACTTTTTGTAATATTGTATATATAAATACGTCTAAAACGGTCTAAAATAATAACATGCAAATTACAAAAATAGCAGTTGCAATGAGTGGAGGCATAGATAGTTCTATTACCGCCTTACTTTTGCAAGAACAAGGATATGATATTGTTGGAATTACACTACGAATTTGGGATTATCTTTCGGAAGGGTGCGAACAAAAAGAGATAGGATGTTGTAGCATGGAATCAATGTTGGAAGCAGGAGATTTTTGCAAAAAAATAGGCATTCAACATTATATTGTTGATGTTAGAACACAATTTAAAAACATTGTTGTTGAAAATTTTGTTTCGGAATATTTAGATGCACGCACCCCTAACCCATGTGTTATATGCAATCCTACAATTAAATGGGCAGGCATTTTACAAAAAGCCGATGAATTGGGCTGTTCGCACATTGCAACAGGACATTATTCACAAATAGCCGAAAGCAACGGACGATATTTTTTTAAACAAGCAGCAGATTCCTCAAAAGACCAATCGTATGTACTTTGGCAATTACGCCAAGAACAAATAAAACGCACGCTTTTACCTTTAGGTTCGTTACATAAATCAGACATAAAAAAATTAGCAGCCGAACGGGGATTTGTGCAACTTGCAAAAAAACGAGAAAGTCAAGAAATTTGTTTTATACCAGACAATAATTATCGGAATTTTTTAAAATCTCACCTACCTGAGTTAGAAAAAAAAGTGCAAGGCGGAAATTTTATTGCAACAAATGGAAGCACGATAGGCACCCACGATGGATATCCGTTTTACACTATTGGACAACGAAAAGGGTTGCGAATTGCACTCGGAAAACCTGCCTATGTTATTGCTATAGATAAAGAAACAAACCAAATCACAATTGGCGAAAAACAAGATGTGTTTCGAGACTCAATGATTATTGATTCTGTGAATTGTTTAAAATATGATTTTTTACCAGAAAACACACCTTTATTTGTAAAAATTAGATACAATACTTTTCCTATGGCTTGTTATGTTGAAAAAATGTCAAAAACAAAATTTAAAGTTTTTTTTAACGAGCCTGTTTCGGCTATTACACCTGGTCAAAGTGCCGTATTTTATGAGGGTAGCGACATGATTGCAGGTGCAATAATTATACAATAACAAAATGCATTATTTTTTGTAATTAAAAAAAATGTAGTACATTTACGTATTATTACCTAAAAAGCTGATAAAAATTTAAATAAAAACTTGTGTTATGCATCCTATAAAACACTCAAAACAAATTATTGTTTACATATTTATTATCGTATGTACCTCTTTTTCTGGGTATTCGCAAAATTCCGTAGGAATAAACACCCAGACGCCTAACAAAAATGCAGTGCTTGAATTAGTGTCTCCCTTGAATAATCAAGGATTTTTATTGCCTAAGGTAACAACAGCACAGCGAACAGCCCTTTCATTCACTGATTCTCTTAAAGCAGAAGATCAAGGACTTTTGGTATATGATAGCGACGAAAATATTTTTTATTATTGGAATAATGGGGCTTGGGAAAAAGTATCAAAAGGAGATGTTCCTGCATTGGATACTATTTTATCAATTGGAAACAGTGCTAATTCTTATAGAATTAGAAATCTTGGAACTCCTATAGATACATATGATGCTGCAACAAAAAAATATGTTGATGATAGCATAACTACGATTAAAAATGATATTACACAAATTAATACAGACATTACAAAACTATATGACAGCGTAACAAACATCAATAATGACATTACAAACTTGTATGATAGTGTTACAAACATCAACACCGACATTACAAACTTGTATGATAGTGTAACGAACATTAACACAGACATTACAAACTTGTATGATAGTGTAACGAACATTAACACGGACATCACAAACTTGTATGATAGTGTAACGAACATTAACACAGACATTACAAACTTGTATGATAGTGTAACGAACATTAACACGGACATCACAAACTTGTATGATAGTGTTACAAACATTAACACCGACATCACAAACTTGTATGATAGTGTTACAAACATTAACACCGACATCACAAACTTGTATGATAGTGTTACAAACATTAACACCGACATTACAAACTTGTATGACAGTGTCACAAACATTAACACCGACATCACAAACTTGTATGACAGTGTCACAAACATTAACACCGACATCACAAACTTGTATGATAGTGTAACGAACATTAACACCGACATCACAAACTTGTATGATAGTGTAACAAACATTAACACGGACATCACAAACTTGTATGATAGTGTAACAAATATCACAAATCAAGTTACCAATCTTATTTCATACCCAAATGTTTCTTTAAATGATGGGTATATATTAGTAGGGGATGCAACAGATACCGCTCGTGCTGTATCTATGAGTGGTGCTATAAGTATTGACAATGCAGGAGTAACCAGCTTGTCTAATGGAGTGATAGATGCTCCTAAACTTGCAGCTGATGGAAGTGGAACGC
>Ga0265293_10000802_pt1 | contig 72415 bp, 52 predicted proteins | sample Munlanlewell138R_FD_192505 | JGI IMG/M metagenome (GOLD analysis project Ga0265293, IMG submission 192505) | Leachate microbial communities from a municipal landfill in Southern Ontario, Canada - Leachate well 138R | ecosystem: Engineered > Solid waste > Landfill > Unclassified | place: Canada... | reverse complement strand
CTACACAATAAAATCTACCCTCTTCATATACACTTATCATATATGCGTGTCCTGCATATATATCAAAGTCTGTTCCCATCCAGAAGTCACCGTCAAATAGCTGAGATTCCCAAGCTTGAGACTCTGGAAGCCAGTTACTTACTACGTTAATTTTTTCCTCATACGCTAAGCCAAGCTCTTTAGCTCTGGTGTACTCAGATTGAAGTGGCATAGCAATAAAGTTGTTGTTAGCACGCTCACCAGTTTGGCATTCGTATGCAACATAACCTACTATTGCACTCGGCTCAGATTCTACTGCAGACAAAAATACTGACAGAAGCATTAAGCCAACTAATAATATCGAAAATTTCTTCACTGTTTTCCTCCTTGTAAATCATCCCGCTCCCCGGTTAGAGGGAGCGGGACATAAGTTTATTTATCTTTTATTCTTTTGAATCTCGGCATCTCTTTGGATACGAGGTGTCTCTAAAAGCATTGTCTTAGGCTCACTTGAAGCGACTACTTTGAAGAAGGCCATACGACCATAAGCAGAGACAAGTGGGCTTGAAACATGTAATTTATCTGTTACTTTAAGCTGTTGCCAAGGACCGTCTATTGTAAAAGCACCATATACGATATAGCTCTTAGCGCCTGGTACGGAAGTCCAGGTTAGAGTACCGTAATCTTGCTCTTCATCGACAGTTAAGGTAGCTACTGGAGCGTTTAAGTGGGTAAGTGGCATAACAAAGATACTATGCATCTCTGTAGCGTCGTTGTAAGTAAGCTGGTCACCTTCTAAGACTACTAAGCCGTATACGTCAAACATATCCTCTTCTGTTGGGATCCATTCGATGGTATGTATAACCTCTTGATCTTCAAAGATAGCATCAGCCACTTCGATTGAGGCAAGCTCAGTCCCATCATCTTTCATCAGTTTAACGATATAGTTGCTTTGCCAGATACGTCCATTATTGACTACAGTGATTTCAAACTCGGCTACTTCGCCTGCAGTTGCAATCTCTGGGCCATCGATAGCGATAGCTGCTAAGTCACGATCGATTATAGCTTGATATTCATCAGCACCGATACATGGGTTGCTGCCATCACGCTCGTCGCCATCAATGTCTTTAGTGAAGGCGTCGATTGGCACACCAGCTTTCCATAATTGAGTTCCATAGGTATGTAAGTCTGTTGAGCTTATATATTCTGGATCGCCAACACGTGAGTTCTGGTTACGTCCGTCTACCGCTTGAACTTCAGCTAAAGTAGATCTCTGTCCGCCATAGTTGATAAATGGTGCAGTACCATTACTATAGTAGTTGTTGTAATCGCAAGCATCTATCATTGTTTCTGGAAGAGGGATCGAGAAACAGGTTGCGTATTTGTCACCACCGGTATAGGCAAATGAGTTATTCAAGAACCTTAGTCCAGTTGAAGCTTGAGCTATAACAAGTGGGCTACCACCTTGATTTACACCTACACTCGTCAGGTTGAAGCTGTTATAATAGAAGTATACGTCGTGAATTGCCCCTTGAGCGTAAATACAGGATGCAGTAGTACCTGTTACTTTCTGGCCGCCACCAAATATATTGTTAACTATATAGGCTGGCTTGCCGTCGCTTACGTGTCCACCGGTTACATCAAACATACCTCCAGGCCAGCCCCAAACGATAGCGTAATGGGTATAACCAAACATTTTGTTACTATCGATCAGGATAGAGCCTTTGGTTGAACCAAGATAGATGACTCTCTTATCGCTGACAGAAGTTCCATCATAGTTGTTCTCCAAGATGTTGTTGGATATTACGAAAGAGTCTGCAAAGTCCAAGGTGATTGCACTGTTTTCAACTGTGAACTTATTGTTTCTAATAACGATACCGGTCGCGAAGTTATCATTTTTACCTTTAAAGCTAACCCCTCTACCTTTTTTGTAGGTGTTTCCTTCAAAGAGAATGTTATGGGACTCTACAGAATCTACTGCAAGGAGATCACCATCGGTATGGTTGAAGTGACAGTTCACGATTTCAATATCATGAGATTCGTTCCGTATACCAAAATGAGCAGTGGTTGCTCCACCCGTATGAGTCCTTGTGAAGATAAGGTTTTCGAATCTTACATAGCTTGCGCCATCGAGGGCTATAGAACATCGTGGCAATAGATCAGGGGGAGGCCACATACCACCCGAGACAGTAGAAACGTAAACTTTTGCCGGATTAGTCTCTTCTTTACTAATGAAGGTAACAGTGTTTTCTGCGGAAGCACCAGGGATATTAGTAATATGTATCGGCTCTAAGTTTATTTTCCCTTCTTCATTATAAGTACCTGGAGCTATTTCAAAGACTACAGGTCCTTCGATACCTCTGTTAGCAGCAGCTTCAGCAGCGTGACGTACGGTTCTGAAATCACCCTCTTCTGGGTAATCTAAGGTTACCAGATAAGTACCTGCAGCTAACGGTGGTTGAGTTGTAGTAAACTGACTTACAGCACACATTTCAGCAGGTGTAACCTCTTCCCCTGCAAATGGTACTACTCTCCAGTAATATGTAGTTGCAAGATCTAAGTTCTCCACTGTGTAGGTAAGCTCTTCACCTTCGTAGATAAGGGTAACTGGTGGGTTATTCTCATCAAGATAGACCTTAAATCCAGTTGCTGCTACACCCACATTGTTCTTTTGCCATTTGAGCTCTACCGACTCGTGATCGAGGTGGAAAGTCTCATTAAGTGGACTCACAATTGTTACAGGGAGCGGATAAGGATAAACGGTAGTAAACGATCTTACTTCGCAATCCTCAAACGGTGTAGTACCAACTTCGTTGTAAGGTACTACTCTCCAGTAGTAGACTGTAGCTTCTTGTAATTCTGGTGAATAGGTAGTTACGTTACCAACGTCAATAGGATCGACGTTTAATTCAGGGTCTGTTCCGAGGTATAAATAATAACCGTCAGCAGCAGAACCTGTAGTCGCAGCGATCCATTTCAGCTGGGTGTTGGTAGCTAAGTTGATAGCATTGTTGGCTGGTGCGCTTAGTGTTACTGGGTTTGGCTTCATCGGTCCGAAGATTAATACGTTGTCAAAAGCAAAGAAATAGTAGTAAGCATCCCATTGCCAGCGAACGTAAACGGTTTTATTTCCAGCTGCATGCTCAGAAATATCTAAGTTTTCATTCCCGTATTCCCAATCATTGTAACGTCTTACGCGAGTCCAGTTTTCTCTGTCTGTACTCACTAAAACATCGACATTACCTGAGTAAATATCACTGTAGTAATCGTAAGAAAGATTGACTTTTGTTACTTCAGAACAGTCGATCGCAGGCGTAGTTAACGCACCTTTAAGACCTTCTATATACCCGTAATACTCATTATCGAAGATTGGGAAGTTACCTGAAATATCTCCATATATATACTGTCCGTATGGGTTATCGAATCTCCATACATAGGTTGACCCTTTGTCAGCTGCTAACTGATCATTAGTCCACCCTACAGGGGTAGATGTAGAAGCGTCGAAGTTCTCAGTGAACGGTAAGTTAAACACAGGGGATGTAGTGAAGCTCCAGACTGGACAATCTGTAGCGTCTCCCGCTCCGTTATACGGTACCACTTGCCAGAAATATTCAGTATCGAAATCAAGATCGGCAGCGTATTCAGTATCACTTCCGTTATAAACTTCAGTTGTAGGTGGATTTGTTGTATCCAGGTATACTTTATAACCAGTAGCCTGCTCTCCGATAGCTGAGTGTGACCATTGAAGCTTTTGAGATACGGGCACATATGTAGCACCGTTACGTGGAGCCTCAACATTAGCAGCGTATGGATTTGGCTGACTGGTGGTGAAATTATATATAGTCGTGTTTTCTAAATCTGCCTCTCCGTCTGCACTATAAGGGATTACTCTCCAATAATAGGTTGTATTAGGAGCAAAGCCAGGGGTGTATGTGGTCAGATCGCCTAAGTCGACCTCATTGCCTGGTGGTGTTACTGTATCGAGACGGATTTTATAACCGGTAGGTCTGATACCTTTTGCATTAGCAGTCCATTCAATAGTTGAACCAACGGTTATGTGTTCAGCGTTGTTTTTTGGACTCACTACTACAACGGGTAACGGCTCAGCTGCATAAGTTTTTAAAGTCCATGTTTCACAGTCTTCTCTGTCGGTATCTCCACTGCTGTTATAAGGTACTACTTGCCAGTAATATTTTGTATTATAAGCAAGAGTTGGTGAATATTCCAGGACATTACCAACGTCAAAGAAAGCTTCTGGTGGATCCATAGTGTCTATATACACTTTATAGCCATCTACTTCAGGACCTAATACAGGTGCTACCCAAGTAAGTTTCGTGCTAAGTGGAAGATCATCTGTACCGTCAGCTGGAGTAGCTAATGTAGCAGCGTGTGGAACACCTTCATAAACGATAAAGTCAACGTTATCAATTGCATAGTAGTGGACTGACGAATACGCATGCCAACGAACATAGACTGTTTTCTGACCAACTGCAATGTCAGAAATATTGAAATGATATCTTTCTGCAACATTCGTTGGAGTTGTGGCTTTTCTTAAGAGAGTCCAGTTGATACCGTCAGTACTAACGTGAACTTCATAAGTAGCTGCATAGAAATCATTCATGTGGAATTGATCATATCCAATAGTTACGTTAGAAGCTTCGCTACAGTCGATAGGCGGTGTAATCAAAGCCGGTTTAGCGGCTGAGTTTCCACCTGTATTTTTTCGATCATAAGTTGCAAAATCTTCATCAAAGTTTCCGTCTGGTTCTCTACCGCCGGGGTTGTTGAAAACAAACAAGTTAGTTGGATATCTACCGGTTAACTCTTCTGTTTTCCATCCTGCAGGTCTGAAACCGTTAAATGGCTGTGAGTATGGTGCAGAATATAAGTCGGTTGTTTTGAACGACCAGATGTCACAGTCTTCGGTTTTAGTCTCTGCGTCTGCTGAATAGGGGATTACTCGCCAGTAGTATTGAGTATTAAAGTCAAACTCTGGATCGAAAGAGGTGTTAGAACCTTCATACACCAGTGTTTCTGGTGGGTTATTAGTATCCATATATACTTTATAACCTACAGGTTTGAACCCTTCTTTCTGTGCTTCCCATATTAAGGTTTTGTAAGGATGTACATCTACTTCATTATCTGCAGGTCCTACTAAAAGAGCAGGAAGTGGTTCTGCTGGATAAGTCCTAAAACTCCTTACAACACAATCCTCAGTAGCTGTAGAGCCGTGCTCGTTATAAGGGATTACTCTCCAGAAATATTCTGTGTCGTATGCCAGAGTGGGAGAACAAGTTTTGTCAGTTCCATCATATACCATTGCTTCAGGCGGGTTAACTGTATCCAGGTAAACCTTGTATCCAGTAGGTTGATTACCGAGATTAGATGGGGTCCAAGTCAAATTAGTCTCTAAAGGTAAGTTGATTGCTCCGTCGTCCGGTTTGTTTAACACGACTGGGAGCGGTTCGTCTGAAAAAGAGAGCAGTTGAACGTTGTCAATTGCCCAGTAGTAGAGATAAGCGTCCCAGCTCCAACGAACGTAAACAGTACTTTTGTTTGCCGCATATTCGCTAATATCAATTATCTCTTGTTCAGCGGTATGGTAGTCTTGATATCGCTTAATACGATGCCAATTCTCTCCATCGTTACTAATTAATACATCAGCTCCGACACCCAAATAAGCGTATACATCCGCATAGTTATCCCAAACAAGGGTAACATTGGAATGTCCGGTACAATCGATAGCTGGTGTGGTTAAATGTGCTTTAAGGTTAGGGTCAGAATAATAGTAATTATATGGCTCGTCGTACGCTGCACAATTATTACTAAAGTTCCCACCATACCAAGAAGCATAATCGTCAATTCTCCACACTATATCCGCGGAGTAGGCTGATTCTGTCTGCGCTGTAGTCCATCCTGCTGGCAGCTCAGTAGAAGCGTCAAAATCTTCATAAAAGATTAGTCCAGCGTGTAGAGCTAAAGTTGACGTTAACAGGATCAAACTTAACAACAGGTACTTGAAGTATCCATGTTTCATAATATACCTCCAATTAAAACTAAAATATTTTTTTGTGGTTTAATGCTTGCGCGCTTCTTCTCCGTTAGTTGGCAGAAGAGCCGTTTTTTGTTTTGAAATTACACATCTTAAATACACTAATATGACTCATATAAAACCCGTTTTCAAAGAGCTATCAAGTCTTCATAAGCACCTCTCTTTAATCTTCTTTCTTATTGCGCCCAATTTATTGACCTTGATATTAACTTGTCAAGCATTAATTGGCCGGAGGTGCCCTTTTTAATTGAAAAGAATATAATGGGTGTTTTAAGACATTGTTTCAGGACGTATAATATCTATAAGCTCGTAGATTTTTACCGCCTCGTTTTTCCCTTTTACTTTAACTTCATCAAGAAATTTGGTCTCCACAAGCCCTTCAACTTTTGCCAGGGTAAACTCGCTAATAATGATCTTATGTTTAGTGTCATAATCTTTGTTGATAGCCTCTAATCGAGCGCCCAAGTTGATAGTGTCCCCTATGGCAGTGTAATCAAAGATCTGTTCGGAACCTAAGTTTCCGACAACTGCAGGACCTGTGTTTATGCCGATACCAATTTCAAAGACATCTCTCCCCTCTTCTTGCCATTTGATCTGTAGATTAGTAAGAGCGTGTCGCATATCGAGCGCAGTTTTACACGCTGAAAGAGCTGAGTTGTCCAGTTTCACTGGGGTACCGAATAGAGCCATAATCTCGTCACCGACGAATTTATCGAGAATACCCCTATTTTCTATAATAACGTCGACCATAGCGGTGAGGTATTCTTTTAAGATGGCTACGGTCTCTTGCGGTGTATGTTTTTCGGAATAAGTGGTGAAGCCTCGGATGTCGGAGAAGAGTACGGTAACCTCTTGTTGGGTGCCTCCAAACTTAAGCATTTTCGGATTTTTCAGTACTTCGTGAACCAAGTCAGGCGCCATATAGTGCATAAATGTTTTCTTGATCTGCTTTTTCTCGCGGTTAGCTTTTATGTAATGGTAGATAAGTCCCGTTAGGTAGCTTAGGATCAGGATAAACGGTATTTGTAAGACTGTGATCACAATATTTTTGTGTGCAAACAGGAAGTAGCTCAGGGCGAGATGCGAGATCACAAGTAGTATGGCCAAAATGAGTGAAAACACCGGTTTTAGGTTGGAAAACAGCCAGTAGCAGATAAAGGCGAGGAGGAGTATAATCGTTAGCATTAGGGGGATAGAGATCGGTTTCAGGAAGTCATTCTGCAAGACCATCTCCATAAAATTGGCGTGAATTTCCACCCCTGGCATCAAGCTTTTGGTTGAAAAGGGGGTATTGAACGTGTCGTGTAATTCAGCAACGGATGCTCCGACCAAAACGATCTTATCTTTAAACACCTCGTTATCCAAGAGGTCATAAAACTCATTTATCTGAAAATCTTCGGTTTCGATTCCGGGTAGTATAAAGTCACTATCGTCGATTACGCTGGAGAGTGAATAATATTTAAAAGTTTGTGGTTCTCCATAATACTGAATGAAGCTATGATTTTTAAGGTACCGGGGTATCCTGCGATTTTGCGGCAGGTGAATATAGTCTTTTTCTATACGGATCTTTTGCTCTTGTTCTATCAGGTAGTTTTGCAGGTTAGCGAGTGAAATAATTCCTATAGGGTGGTACTTTTCTTTACCATAGTCTTCGGAGAGAGAGTATTTTCGAATGAACCCATCCTTATCGGGGTTAATGTTAACGAAGCCCCAGTCAAAGCCTGCTTCTCTGATGAGTGGTATAGGTTTGATAAGCTGCACTAAATCGGCGTTCGTTCTACTTTCTCGAATAAGTTTACCGGCAAAAACAACGTTACCGAACTCTTTTGCGGCGTTAACAAGAGCCTGATCGTCTTCGAGGTAGGAGGATTCGGTAAACTCAATATCGAATACTACCTGCCGTGCACCAGCTCGGTACAGATTTTTGATCATTTTAGCATAAATTTCTCTTGGGAAGGGCCATCTCATATCGAGAGAGCTGAAAGTATCATCGTCGATAGTAACGATTACGATTTCGTTACTGATCGATTTTGGCCCTCTAATCATAAAGAGGGTATCGTACATTTTATGTTCCAAGAAGTCCCAAAAGTGGGTATAGAAAAAGATTAGAGCAACAATAAAGAGGGTGAGGGGGATAAAAAAGTAATAAAGGTTTTTTTTCATACAGAGTGTCCTTTCTTAATTAGTGATCGCATAGTATTAGATATGAAATCAGAGGTGGTTGTCCACCTCTGATTAACAACTTTATAGGTTAGAATCTCTGAGCGATGCTCAGTCTCCAATTGAAGGTTGAATAGTTTTCACGATCATCCTGATCAAAATTGTTGTTTGAAAATTCAACGCTTGTATTGATAGTAGTTCTGACAAACGGTTGATATTGTGTTCCTAACTCGTAAGTTGAATATTTATCCTCTTCATAGGTATTGAATCTCAGGTCTAAATATGGCTTAAGCATACCGTTCCAGAGAGCATATTCGTTTTTGAGTCCCCATTGAAAATAGGTGTTTTTCTCTTCATCGAAGTTATTAGTTCTCACAGTATTTCCAAGGGTCAAGCGGGTTGAAAGAGGGATCTCTTTGAGTTTGTTTTGGATCACAACCTGATAGTTGTTACGCTTGAAATCAAAAGAGCTATTATCGGTAAGGTCTTTATCGTTAGCAAAGTAGGTGGAGAGATCGATAGAGGTGGTAGTGAACGGTAATTGATAAATGTTGTATCCAACTCCAAAGTTCATTGCGTCCATCTGCTGCTCGATTTCTTTAACCTCTAAATCATCTTCCGACTTGTTAAGATTATATCCTACTTTAAGATAGGGTAAGCCACGTGGTCTGATAAGCGCCTGAGCATACCAGTTAGTGTTTGTATTAGTAGTCTCTTTCTGTTCCGAGAGGTTATCGGAGATTATGTTAACTCCGCCGTCGAGTACAAACTGGTTGTTAAACAGGCTGATGTTATCCGACAGGGTAATAACTTTTGAGTCATTTTGCAGGAAGCTTGCCGAAAGTGAATTGAAGCTCGCCCCTATTTCCGAATAAGATGCGGAGAGGTAGTTGCCAAGTAGGAACCATCTCATATAGACTTGATATGCTACGTTTGCAACATTCGGGATCAAAGGCTCTATGTTTGTATTGATAATGATGATATCTTTGAGCGCATCAGGGTCAAGTGGAAGTTCATCCTCAATATAGTCTTCTAACTCCTCTTTTGATAGAGGACCATCAATAATATTACTGTTGTATATGCTTACTGCTGCTTCAGCTCCGAGTACTAAGCGTTGATTATCAAGCCCTAATCGAGCAGTAGCTCCCAACACTATGTTGTCTTTAGGTGTGGCTATAACAGTTCCGTCATCCCTTTTATAGAAACTCTCTTCGAGTGATTCTATATCGTCCTTATTCTTTGCAAACCCGAAACCTAATTGTAGACCGTCAAGAGTGCCAAGTTCGATTTTTCCACCTAAGGTATTCCTTTTGAATGTACCGCCACTCGTTACGCTTCCATCGTCTGCTGTGATTCCATCAACACTTCTTACGCTTTCACCTTTGGTAGCAAGGATACTGAGCGAACCGAAATGGAGTCGACCCGACACACCTCTGATGTTACGGTTACTTAAAAGGAAAGTACCATAATCTGGTGATGAGTCGATCAAATCAAGGTCCAGAAAAGGTAAGGTAAAGCCGAGTGTATATCTATTAATTGATTGTTTACTTGATGATTCGTAAGAGGATAGGTAGAGTCTACCTCTGAAAGCGAACCACTTTTTATTTGCGTAAAGGTTCATTCTAAAGCTTGCGTCGTTAAGATCGCTCACTATACTTTCGTCGTCTGTAGATTTATCCCTTACGTTGGATGTAAACAGAGCATCGCCTCTTAAGTTTAAGGGTAATGAGTCAAAGAATGAAGGTTTCCCAGCAACTTTATACCCCCAGTTTTTTGAGGAGACACTCTTTCCAGACTTAAGGTTAGCCTTTACTTGGAAGTCATAAACGCCATTAGTAGGCTCCTTTATTGTGTAAACAACTAACGGAGCCGATATTTTAGCACCTTTTGTGACGTCTCTTCCGTTAACGAAAAGTCTTATACTGTTTGTATCGAGTTCATTTTCTAACCCGTAAAACGAGGCAGCAAAGACAAGATCTTGGTTTGGCCTAACCTCTAAGTCGTCGTTCAACAGGATAAAGTTCAAAGAGGAAGGCAAAGCGGAAGCGCCGACTAATAATTTGAACGGATTATGCAAGTTTTCGGGCAATGATTTAGCCCCTTGGTTACTTTTTAGTTGAAAGTAATATTCATAGCCGGTGATAGGCGGCTTTGCCGCTGGAAGAGTAAAAGTGATCAGATCAGATGTGATCTCTGAAGGGTGCATCACTATCTCTTTATAGGTAAGCTCACCTATAGCTCTGTAAAAAAGGGTAGCTTCGTTAATCGTAATCTTTTCTCCAGTCAGCTGAAGAGTGAGATCTGTGGAGCGATCTTGGTTGGCGTTAACAGGTTGAGAATGCTGTAAAATCACATTAGCGTTTAACGAAGCGACTAATAAGAGGAGGAGGAGCAAACTATATTTTTTCATAGCTCACCTCTATTCAAGCTCTACTTCAATTACTTTAGTTTGTCCATCGTCATTCATTAAGTTGATTCTTAGCACATCGCCATTAGAGTCACCTTCTAATCCTTCTAACCATTCAGGATCAATCCCTTCAGTCTTATGTACGTCGGTGCTACCGTCAGAAGACGAAGTACCGGTCATACCTGCTGAAACAGATATAGAAGACCCCGTTAATTTGTTAAGTAAATCGAAAACCCCTTGAAGGGTAATTACAGTTGTATTACCGTTCTCATCCACAAAGACAAACCCTTCAGTACCTTTGACCGAAGCAACGGTAGTAGGGGTTTCTATCTTGTACTCACCTTTCCCTTTGTTGACCTTAGAGAAGGCGTTCCCAACTTGAAGAAACATACTCTTGTTTAGCTTGTCGTCCACCTTGTCCGCGTTGATCGTTAGTATACTGTTGGCAAACAGTTTCATATTAGCACCGTCGTCGACGAATTTGATCATAGCAAACGATTCGTCACCACTAATCAACTTGTCCTGATTGATAAGAGGCGCTCCGTCACTTATAGCTGTCTGATCACCACCTCTAAGAAGCTCGATTTCACCCTTAGTTTTCAGAGTGAGAGCGACAGGTGTGGAAGCAAAACAGAGGCTACTCAGTAATGTTAAAAGCGCCAGCGATATAATTAGATTTTTCATTTTAACCCCCTTTAGTCAGTGACTTCCACTTTTTTAATAGTTCTGCTCAACAGCTCGTTAAGTAAAGCTTCTGCATCAGCTCCTCTATACACTACGCCGTTATACTCAATTTCCCCTGTCGGTAGGTAGCCATCGGCAATAAACTGTAAAATGAGAGGGCTTCTCAAGCTCATCAAAAAGTCCATATAAGCTGCATTGTCGCCCGTATCAGTCATATCATCTTGTGTCTTGAAAGTAAATATATTGTAGTTACTTTTTAATATGGCAGTGGCGTCACGCCCCGCTGGGTCTATAAGGTTAGCCGAAACTTGCCAAGCATAGTATCTTCCGTCCTTAAAGGGGATATACCCTGAATAATAAGTGTCGGAAATATCCTTTACATCAGCCAACACCATCCCGCCGGTCTCCACAAAACCTGGAGTAATCATATAAGGGTCGTCAAACTCTTTCAATACAAAGCGGAACTTTGTATCAAGTGAACCAGCTAAATTGCTCGACCAAATGAAAGTTAGAGGTGTATCGCTAACGGTCGGAATCTTTCCACCAAGTTGGTTGCCAGGTCGTACCAGAAAGATACCACTCGGATTTTTTATCCTGAAAGTATGACTGGCTCCTGGGGAGAGATAATTGTTATTTCTGTCTTCAAATTGTACTGCAAAGGTGTAATTGCCGTCTGGAAACAGCCCTGTGTTAAGTATTATGTCGCGTACTTTTGGTATTTTGTCCATAATTTCTGCAGGTGAAATCTTAGGTTCTGGTCGGCTAAACAGTGGAGAATCAGCATCAACAAAGATATCACGGTTAGTTAGAATAAGAGTCTCTCCCGCTTGTAAACCCGGTTTGTATCTCGAACGTGAATCTACCAAGAGATCATCATTGAGCAAAAACTTAAAGCGGAGATAAACATCATTTAGTTCAACGTTTTCATTGTTTCTAATCGTTAATCTAAAGAATTCCGGCTGGTTTTCCGGCACATTAGTGTCGAAGCTCGAAATCCTTAATACGTTGTAGTGCTGCTGCCCGCTGAGGTTAACTGAAATAGAGTTTACATCGGCGAAGAGCGTAACACTAAGAAGTAATATTAGTAGTGAACTTACTATAATTCTCATAGTAGACTCCTCAATATATAATGGGTTGATACTGCCTTTTTTGCGGCTAATACCGCCTTAATTAATAAGTTGAAGAAATACAAGAAGAGCATAATTGCCTCCGACTTCGAGCTAAGTTTAACCACTCTTTCAAAAGAGATTGATACCCCCATATTTTCTAACAGGGTGTCGTCGATAACTTGTTGTAGATCCTTAGTCACCCTAAATAAATAAACTAATATAAATATGCTTTCTGTCAAGGAAAAGTATCGTAGCCGAGATAAAAAAAGATAAGCGAAACATTACCCCGAACGAAATCTTGAGCTTAAAGGGTGAATAAGAGCTGTCCTGGTAACACGAGCTAATCCACAAAGAGTGCGAAAGTGAAGAAATATTTGCCTATCGTACAAAGAGGGTTAAATTAAATGGTAAAATGAAGGTGTGACAGAGAATAGATGATAACTCGGATAAATATCGGTTGCCATAAACCGTTTATCCCTTTTGAAATTGGAGAATAGATGATGCTAAAGATTGAAAATTGTAGAGTATGCCCACAAAACTGCGGCGTTAATCGATACGTTGAGTTAGGCTATTGTCGTGCAGGTGCCAAAGTGAAGATCAACAGTCATCAACTTCACTACGGCGAAGAGCCTAACTTGAGTGGCCTTAAAGGTAGTGGAACAATCTTCTTTTCCCATTGTAATATGAGATGTGTGTACTGCCAAAATTTCACCATAAGTCATTTTGCTTGGGGGAGGGAGGTTGAGAACGAAGAACTGGCTGAAATGATGCTTGATTTAGAGAGAAAAGGGGCACACAACATAAATTTAGTTTCACCTACCCACTATACTCCACAGATTATTGAGGCGATCAGAGTAGCTAAAGATAGAGGCCTGTCGGTACCTATAGTATGGAACAGTAACGCTTATGAGAAGGTAGAAACCTTGCGGTTGCTTGAAGGATTGGTGGACATATATTTGCCAGATTTTCGTTATTTTTCAGATCAAGCTGCTGCCAAATACTCTGAGGTAGACGATTATTCTCAAGTTGCAACTGAGGCTATAAAAGAGATGTATCGTCAAGTGGGACATATCCAAGAGGTCGACGGGGTTGCTGTTTCCGGTTTGATGATTCGTATTTTAGTGTTACCAGAGGACGTCGGTGAGTCGAAAAAGACTTTGGAATGGATATTTAACAACTTAGGTAATGAAACGTATCTTAGTGTAATGGCGCAATATTATCCTACTTATCTATCTTCGACGTATTCCGAGTTAGATAAAAGGTTGACTATTGATGACTATGATATTATATTAGAAGCTCTTAATTCTTATGGCTTTGAGAAAGGTTATGTGCAAGACAAGGGGTAGTTTAGCCTTCCCCAACACTATAGTAAAGAATTTAGTATATTAGAGGTGAATGTATGTCAAAAGAAAGTAAAAATGCTCTTAAGTATGATTTGGTGATAATTGGTGCAGGACCTGCAGGTTTAGCGGCCGGCATTTATGCCGCCAGGGGTGGACTTAAAACTGTTATATTTGAAAGAGGATTAGTCGGCGGACAGATAGTAACTACTGCAGACGTCGATAACTATCCCGGTTTTGAAGAGACTATTAACGGCTTTGACTTAGTAGAAAAGATGAAGAAACAGGCGGAGAGGTTTAAGGCTGAGTTTAGAAACGAAGAGGTTACTGCTATCAGCTTGGAAGGGATATGTAAAATAGTGGAGACCGATACAGCCACTTACCGTACTAAAGCGATTATTTTTGCTACTGGTGCCAATCCAAGAAAGCTGGCAGTACCAGGCGAAGAGAGGCTTACAGGTAGAGGGGTATCGTATTGTGCTACTTGTGACGGCGCTTTCTATCGTGAAAAAGTAGTAGCAGTAGTTGGTGGTGGCGACTCTGCAGTGGAGGAGGCGATATTCTTAACCAACTTCGCTAAAAAAGTGTATATAATACACCGTCGAGATCAGCTTCGCGCAGTTCACGCCGTACAGCAACGGGCGTTTAAAAATCCAAAGATAGAGGTGATCTGGGATACGGTTGTGCATAGCATTGAAGGGGACGAACAATTAGAGAAGCTCGTTTTATTCAACCGAGTTAAAGACAAAACCTCTATGTTACCGGTTGACGGAGTGTTCATCTACGTTGGAACTATTCCCAATAATCAGCTGGTAGAATCGAGGATTGAGCTCGACTCTTCCGGTTTTGTGATTACAGGTGGAGATATGCAGACAAATATCCCCGGGGTGTATGCAGCGGGCGACTTAGTTCATAAAGTTCTCAGACAGGTAGTTACTGCTGTAAGCGATGGTGCTACAGCAGCTTTTTCAGCGGAGAAATGGATTCAGCAAAATATGGAGTACTTTAACGAAGAAAATGAGTTGGTTTTGAAATAGAGTCAGCTTGTATTAAATAATGAAAAGAGACCCTTCTAACTGACGAAGGGTCTCTTTCTCTTTTCATGTTTTCCTTACTCACTCGGCCAGATTAACGGTTATATATTGATAATCGTCAGACCCTGAGAGTACATACAATAGAATTATATTTCTCTGTTCTTTCTCGAACTTTCCTTTAGCTTCGGTTGTAAGCTTGTTGTAGTCAACTAAGTCGGATACCTTTTGCCTATTTATCTCTTGGATAACCATACCTGGCTTGAGACCTGCACGTTGAGCTGGAGTGTTTGGAGTTACTTTAGTAATGACTACTCCGAAATCAGCAACGATCTGGTTTTTAGTAGCAAAGTCGTCAGTCAGCCCTTGTACATCTAACCCTAACCAATGTGAGTTTTGTTTGGCAGGTTGGCTGTTATTCCCTTCAGTTGAGGGTTGTTCTGTCAAAACGACATATAGAGATTTACGCTGATTATTGCGAACTACCTCTACCGGTATACGCTTCCCTACCAAGGCGTTAGCCACAAGGATACGGAAATGAGAGACGTTTTTTACCGACTCATAATTAAACTTTAGGATAACATCACCGTTCTTGAGTCCACCCTTCTCAGCAGGGGTATCTTTTTCAACCTTGGCGACCAATACTCCACCTATCTGTTTAAGCTCGAGACTTTGTTGTAAATCTGCTGTAATCTCCTGTGGAAGAATACCGAGGTACCCTCTCACTACTCGACCATGCTCTAAGAAGTCATCGACCACTTTTTTAGCCAAATCGATAGGGATAGCAAAACCTATCCCAATATTACCGCCCGATGTGCTTGTAATGGCGGAATTAATTCCAATGACCTTTCCATTGATGTCGAGCAGTGGTCCTCCACTGTTTCCGGGGTTGATTGCAGCATCGGTCTGGATATAGTCTTGATACAAAGGAGAGGCCTGACCAAAATTGAGTGAGGAGCGGCCTGTGGCGGAGATAACCCCCACCGTTACTGTCCTATCCAGTCCAAGCTGCCCAAATGGGTTACCTATTGCAATAGCCCAGTCACCTATTTCTAAGTCGTCCGAACTACCGAGAGGTGCGACAACTATTTTCTCAGATTTTGGTACTTCTATTTTGATAATAGCAATATCTGTCATAGGATCGAGGCCTACAACCTCCCCCTTATGCTTCCCTTTGTCGGCCAAAGTGACGGTGATCGTTTTGTTCTCCCCTTGATCGATTACGTGATTATTGGTCATTATGTAGACAGTATTCCCATCTCTTCTAAATATAAAACCACTTCCCATAGAGGCTGATTTCCTTGTCTCTGGCATAGGGCCAAAAAAGAAACGAAAGAAGTCGTCGTCAAAGGGTGAGCGCCCTCTCTGACCTCTTACTTCGGTTTCAGCTTCAACTTGAATATTAACTACACTTTCACGGATGTTTTTTACAACATTGACGAAAGGACTTTTCCCCTCTTTATTGACTGGGTATTGAGCGGCAAGCGGTTCAAAGCTTACCAAGAAAAGTATTCCGAGCAGGACTATCACTATCAAATATTTGCTCGCTTTCATAAGACCTCCTGGTTAACTCTATAATTTTTATTCGAATCTTGATTCACTGATTAAACTACTTTTACCATTACTTTGTTACAATTAGCCTCTATTTCTTTACAAGTCAAAGGATACATCGCTCCCTCTTCAGCTACTGAAGAAGTTGTCTATCTCACTTACCCCTTAGATCACTATGCAAAGCCAACTCCTCTCTTGACAGAAAATGTCTTTAGTATTTATATCATAAAGATTCGCCGAGTGAGTGGCTCTAACCTCAAAAAGTATGACTGCTCATCGATTGGACTGTCCGGAAACAGGCCGTCCACCCGTGTTTGGAAAGGCGAGGGAAGTGTATCAGAATCAAAATCCCTCCTCTTCTAAACGAATAAAAAAATGGAGGTAATATGCGAGTTATCGGTAATTTAGTGGTAATATTGTCATTGTTAATGATGTTAGGTTGCAACGCCAAAGAGGTCAAAAAAGAGAAGATTATGCCCGACTGGAACTATGAGTTTGACTATGAAGTGTATCTACCCACAGATTTCGATGAATTCGAGTCTGTAGAAATTGAGTTTAGAGAGAGTTTAGTAGCAGCCTATCCGCTTGGCCAATTCATCACCTTAGAAGATATAGAAGCAGAAGAGGATGAAAGGGATCAGTATCATTATGAAATCGTTGCAGAGGACGACTATTCACCCAGAATTACAATGCCTTACGATTTAACTTGGGAAAAAATCCAAGAAGGGTATTACATCCCAGAAGCGAGTCGCACCTATTTCAGTGAAAAAGGAGAAGAACTTCCTTTCAACGTCAAAGGTGCCAACAGAATTAAGCTGTACCGTATACCTGCAGAGATGGAAGTGGATGTAGAAGAAGAAGAGCTACCAATAGCAAGCTAAGAGGCGAAAAAGGTTAAATTATTTACAAACCCCTGGCGACAGGGGTTTTTTATTTACTGTAGTTTTACCCCGTTTTCAAGCTCTCTTTATCCTTGACAAAAAAGCTTGGTATTTTAATCGTTACTGGAAATCGCCGAGTGAGTGGATCTAACCTCGAAAAGAGTATGATTGCTTACCGATTGGTTCACCCGGAAACAGGTGTGCCACCCGTGTTTGGAAAGGCGAGGTTAAGAGAACAGATAACAGAAACTAAGCAGAAAAACCTCAAGTTTCCAAACAACAAAAAGATTGGAGGAAACATGAGAGTTATCAGTTATTTAATGGTTATTGCGGTCCTTTTAATAGGATTAGTTGGTTGCGACAAAAGCAATCCGGTGGAAAACAAGAACACAATCCCAGGTATCGAGCCCGAGTTGGCAGAAAACTACGCGTTTGAACTATATATCCCTACCGATTTAGAGGGGTATGAGTTTGAAGAAATTGAGTACAAGGACGACATGGTAGCTGCTTACCCAGTCGAACAATTCATCTCTTTAGACGGTAAAGTTGATTCAAGAGGTCTTTACGCTTACGAAATCGTAGCTGATGATGGCTATTCTTCAAGAGGATCAGGTAGAGACATCAAATGGGAAGAGTTCCGCGGTGGCTACTATCTCCCAAGCGAGAAAAATCGTACATACTACCCAGAAGGTACAACTAAGTGGAGCGTAAAAGGTGCTGAGAAATTTAATCTATATCGTGCCATTGAAGTAATAGCTCCAAATCATGATGATATAGTTCTGTATGAGGTCGACGCTATGGAGCAAATCCAAAGCTTACATCCAGAGATTTACACCGGTAAAGTTATCCCTCTTAAAAACTTTGTATCATCATACATCACTAAAAAACCTGAGGACTTTGATTATAAATTAGCTACTGTTGATGAGATGATCGTTGAGTTTACTTGGGAACAACTTCAAGAAGGTTATTGGTCAGTAGACGCAGATAGAGCCTTTTTCCCAAACATTGAAGATATTAAGGCAATAAAATATTTAGTCAGCATCGAACTGTATGCAAAATAATATTTTGAGAAATTTGCTCTTTATAGTCCTGCTTCTCGGGATTACCAGCTTAGTAGCTGTCGAAGCTGACTCGCTTAGTTACAAAGATGGGAAGCAGAAGAAGATCTATGAAATTGAAGGTGTAACCGTGACAGCGCAGTCCTCCCCTGCAACTCTCGGTTATTCACTCAAAAAGGATGTTAACGACGAAGAGTCGGCAGGGGCTCTAAACGTTTCCGATTTGATCAATGACCTCCCTGGAATTAGGATTACTACCTCCGGGAAAGGGGAGAGCGAGTTAAGGATTCGAAACTTTACTCGGTCGCAGACTAAGATTATGTTGAACGGAAGACCACTCAACGGTGGCTATTTCGGCAATGTTGATCTACACAGTTTGCCGATCAATAACATCGAAAGCATAAGTGTCGTTAAAGGACCCGTTTCTTCACTGTACGGAGCGAATACACTTGGTGGGGTGGTGAATATCATCACCCCCGATATTCAGCCTGGTTGGACAAATAAGGTGCGATTATTCTTGGATAATAGTGCTACATACGACGTTTCGTATAGTGGTAGCAAAGGGAGTAAAAATACTCAGATCAGCTACCGCGCAGCGAGACAATATTCACCCGGCTTTATGATGTCTGAAGAATTCATACCTACAAAATTTGAAAACGGTGAGCGTCGAAACGGTGCCGCCTATTCCAGGTATAGTTTTGGTGGCGGTTGGAACCAATATTTGGGTATGATCCACAATCTTGACTTTCAAGCTGACTATGTCTATATGGACAATAAAGAGATACCAAGCTCTATTTATGAAAATAGAGCCAGGAAGTACACCGATTGGCATCGCTATAATCTATCTCTACGTTATTCAGTACCTGTTCGTCACGACTTCAAAATGGATGCGACCCTTTATTCAGATACGTTCGACAATATTTACGAAGAGTATCGCGATACTGAGTATACAAGATTAGATCTCTCTTCAGATTTAAGAAACAATAATACAGGTATTGCGATTAACAACATTTGGACACCTCTGAATAGACTGACCGTACGAAACGGCTATACTTTTGAACGTAACACATTTAAGCGTATGGATAACGCTAACTACAAAGAATGGAAAAAAGGTGCTATAACCTCGCAACATCTATATGTACAACCTGAGCTCACACTGTTCGAGGATCTTACCTTAACCTCAGGTGTAGGTTTTTCCACATTTAAGCTTGATGAGCTGCAGTATAGTATAGATCCGTCAGTAGGCCTATTCTATAGCTTTTGGAATAACAAGCGTTTAGCTTTAGCTTGGTCACAGAATAATCGTAACCCGATTATGCATGAGTTATACAGCTTTTCAAGTGGAAACCCCAAGCTACTTCCAGAACGGGCACAGAAGTCCGAATTATCGCTTAAAATGCCCTTTAGCAACTTGGTTTACAACTCGCTCTCAGGGGTGTTTAACTTCTCTATATATCACAACGATATTAAGAACTTAATCGAAAGAAAGATTAGGTATGAAAATATCTACAGAGCTAAGAATTCAGGTATAGAAACAGATATCGCCCTCAGGGTTATTCCACAGTGGCTGATGACCGTTTCATACGGTAGAATCTTATCCGAAGATATGAGCGACTTTTCACTCCTCCGTGTCCCGGAGCACACCGTTATCTTATCTAACAAGTTGGCAATCGCCCCTTCGTTAACCCTGTTCCACGAATCGAAGTACATCTCAGAAGCGGTTGATCGAGATCACGCCGACAGAATGAAGACGTTAGACCCATATACGTTACATAAGCTAAACCTCTCGTACAAATATAGAATAGCTAATTTCTCGATAGGTGTTGAAAACATCTTTGATATCAACTACACTGAAAAGTATGGATTCCCATCAGCTGGACGCTCCTACTTCTTCTTAATCGAGTTAGGATAATATGAGTTAGGAATAGCGCTATAAGTATTTAGAGCACCCTCTACCTTAATGAGGGTGCTTTTTTTATCATCTTTTCCGATTTAGATTGACATTCACCCCCTTTCTGATTATCCTATTAAGTAACAGGTTCAGTCGATAACTGTACCGGTTACCTATATGGAATTGAAGATAAAGGGGAATAAATAATGGGCTCCATAGCGTTTACAGACAGTTTCTTGTTTGTCTACATCATACTACCAATCCTGATTTTCGCATCGAGAATACTTGATCAATCGTTCGGTACTATGCGAATAATCTCTGTTTCAAAGAGTATGAAGTTTCTCGCTGCATTCTTAGGCTTCTTTGAAGTCTTACTATGGCTGATCGTGATGAAACTGATCTTTGAAAACCTCAGTAACTATTTTTATTATATCGCATATGCAGCCGGATTCGGGGCTGGTAACTTTGTAGGAATCCTTATTGAAGAGAAGGTCGCTTTCGGGTTGGTGCAAGTCCGAGTAATCCCCTATAAAGATTGTGGTAAGCTTATAGAACACCTTAGAAAAGCTGGTTTCCGCTTCACATCAGTGGATGGACAAGGAGCAGAGGGGCCAGTCAGCGTCATATACTCGATCCTCAAAAGAAAAAGCGTTAATGAGTTTTTATCCGTAGTGAAGGAGCTCAACCCTAAGGCATTTTACACAATAGAAGAGATTAAATACGTCAATGAGACTACTGACGACGGTTACTTCGAACAAGACGTATTTAACATTAAACGAACTTATAGACAGATAAAGAAAAAGAAGGAATTATAAAGGAGATTTAGTAATGAAACTAACCGAAGAAAAATTAACTCGACGACCGAGGAAGTACTTTCCAGAAGACGTTAATATAAACGAGTGGGAGAAGGTTGAAGCGGTCTTAAACGAAGCGTTAGAAGCTAAAATTGAGAGTAGCGAAGAGCTTTTGCAGTTGATGGAGAAGTACGATGAGTACTCAACCATTATCGGCCAGAAAATGGCTCAAATGTATATCAATATGACCTGTTACGCTGACAATGAGGAGTATCGTAAAGAGTTTAACGATTATTATTCTAATATCATCGCTAAGATTCAGCCTTATGGCTTCAAAATTAGTAAAAAATTCTATGAAAGCCCACATATGGCAGAGTTGGACGATAAAGAGTACGGGCATATGAAACAAATCATTGCTAACGGTATCGAGCTATTTAGAGAGAAAAACGTGCCGCTAAGCACCAAAGAGGTCGAACTTAAAAATAGATACGGTGAAATCGTCGGCGCCTTAACAGTAGAATACGAAGGGGAAGAGTATACCCTGGCTCAGCTTAGTAAATATCTGTTAGAGTCTGACCGAAACGTTCGAGAAAAGGTATGGCGTTTACGCTTAGACCGGATCCAAAAAGAGCAAGAAAAGCTTGATAAGCTTTATGATGAGCTGCTTGAGCTGCGGGTGCAACAGGCTAAGAATGCTGACTTTGAAAACTATCGTGACTACAAGCATCAGGCTATGGGTCGCTTCTCATATACCCCAGAAGATTTATATCAATTCCATAACGCTGTTGAAAAGGTGGTAATACCCTTTTTAAGAGAGCAGACAGAGAAGCGTCGAAAGAAGTTGGGTATCGAAAGCGTACGCCCTTGGGATACAGCGGTAGATCTGGACGGTATCATCTTAAAGCCGTTTGAGAATGTCGATGAGCTGGTACAGAAAGGGATCAAAGTTCTCCATAGTGTTGACCCTGAGTTTGGAATCAACCTCACCAAAATGTATAACACCGGCCTTTTAGACCTCGAGAACCGTAAAGGTAAAGCACCAGGCGGATACAACTATCCTCTCCGTGAGCTCGGCTCCTCCTTTATCTTTATGAACGCAGTAGGCCTGCACGGCGATATGACGACTCTGCTTCACGAGGCGGGACACGCTATGCACGCAGCGGCTACTAAAGATATCAAAATATCAGAGTATAAAGGGTACCCCAGCGAGATAGCTGAACTTGCTTCTATGGCAATGGAGTTTCTCACAATGGACTATTGGAACGAATATTATCCAAACGCAGTCGACTATAAAAAGGGACGAAAAGATCAGCTGTTCGGCGCTTTAAGCTTTCTACCTTGGTGTATGGTAGTTGATGCTTTCCAACACTGGATTTACACTAACCCTAACCACACAGCTAAAGAACGTAGCGATTACTTCGCCCAGCTTTCAGAAAGATTTAATACCGGCGTAAACTGGGAAGGGTTAGAGGCGGCGCGAAGAGCCAGCTGGATGTTCCAACTCCATATTTTTGAAGTACCGTTCTACTACATTGAATACGGAATGGCTCAGTTAGGAGCGCTCTTAGTCTATAAAAACTACCGTGAGAAAGGACACAAAGCTATTGATGATTACAAGAACTTCCTTGCGCTCGGCTACTCCAAGCCAGTCAACGAATTGTATGAAGCTGCAGGGATTGAATTCAGCTTCACGGAAGAACATTTGCAATCTTTAGTAGACTTTGTACGTCAGGAGCTGGAAGAGCTTGAGGACTAAGTGGTATTTTCCATTTGTCTTTGAGGCAATCTTTAGTTAGCTTATAAGGTAGTTAGAAAGGGTGCTTATAGCGCCTAATAAAACAAGGAGTGTGTTTATGCAAATTATACGAATGAACGAAATTGAAACGGTTACAAACGCAAGAGGGGTTACCTCAAGACAGCTGTTGAATCACGACTATACAACCATTATGAATATTATTTTACAACCGGGCGATTCTGTTCCAGAACACGCAGTACCGGTTGACGTATTCTTTTACGTTGTGTCAGGTAAAGGGAATATTAAGATCGGAGACGAAGAAGCGGTAGTAAGCGCAACCGATATAATCGTCTGCCCACCTAATACTAAGATGTCGTTAGTAGCTGATCAGGGGGTAGAATTTGCCGTGCTCAACGTCAAGACCCCGAGTCTTGGGTTCAAAAGATAAGAAAGAATATAATTAAATAGCAATAAAAAAGGCCGATACGCTTTGAAAGAATATCGGCCTGAATCTTTTTTAAGCTGTGTTTACAGGGTAATCGCTTCTACTGGGCAAACTGGGACGCAGCTTCCGCAGTCGATGCAAAGGTCTGCATCAACGACGGCTTTATCGTTTTCCATTCTTAAAGCGTTAACTGGGCATACCTCAACGCATGCTCCGCATCCGATGCAGGTTTCAGCACTTATTACTACTGCCATAATAAGCCTCCTTAGTTTTCATAAATCCAGGAAACTAAAGCCGTTTATTTGTTCAAGCTTTTTCTTAAAAAGAAGCGACAAGAATTTTCAAATAAAGCGTTTGCCAGTCTAATAGGCGGCTCGCGTCTCACTTCAGAAAGTTTTTCTAATGCGTATCTAAGGTTTGAAGGGTCGTTCCTTTTCCCTCTAATGTGTTGAGGGGGTAGAAAGGGTGAATCGGTCTCGATCATAATTTTATCAATCGGCGCCATACGGATTACCTCATTAAGGTTACTCTTCGGATAGGTTACCGCACAGGTGAAGGAGATGTACCACCCCTTCTCCCATATTTTTTCAGCCAATAACAAATCGCCTGAATAGCAGTGGAATACCACATCTTTCGGATCTTGCTCCGATAGTATATCCCAGCAGTCTTGATCTGAGTTTCGATTGTGAATGACGAGTGGTAGATCATACTTTTTAGCTATTTCGATCTGTTTGATAAAAACCTTTTTCTGAATCTCTCGTGGGGTACGTTCTCGATAGTAATCGAGCCCAACTTCGCCGACAGCTACCACTTTTGGGTGTTTGATAAACTCTAATAATACCTCTTCATTATAGTCTTTAGCGTCGTTTGGGTGAAAGCCAACAGTGGCATAAAACTGAGGGTATTTTTCAGCCAGACGAATGCTATTCTTAATACTAAGCTCATCCACCCCTATATTAACAAAGTACTCAACCCCCTGTTTCATAGAGCGCTTAATCACCTCATCTAAATCTTTTCTATAGTCGTTAAAATCGAGGTGACAGTGTGTTTCAAAGTACTTCATCTCTTCTCCCCTTTATTCGCTAAAAAGTGCTTCAGCGAACGCTTCACTATCGAAGTCTTGCAAGTCATCAATCCCCTCGCCGACCCCGATCATTCTGACCGGTATGGAGAATTGATGTTTGATACTGATAACTATTCCACCTTTTGCAGTGCCATCTAATTTAGTCAGAATGATACCGGTTAACTCTGCTATTTCGTTGAAGAGTTTGGTCTGTGAGATAGCGTTTTGGCCAGTAGAGGCGTCCACCACTAAAAAAGTCTCGTCCGGTGCAGTAGGGATGACTTTTTGAATAGTTCTTTTCATTTTACTCAACTCATTCATAAGGTTAACTTTATTATGCAATCTACCAGCGGTATCGATCAGTACGATATCAATTTTACGATTCACGGCAGAGGTAATGCCATCATAAATTACGGATGAGGGGTCGGAGCCGTGCTGTTGTTTAAGGAGTATCACCCCTGCACGTTCAGACCAGACTTCGAGCTGTTCGATTGCGGCGGCACGGAACGTATCGGCTGCGATAAGCATAACGCTTTTTCCTTCTTGTTTGAAGCGTTTCGCCAGCTTACCGATAGTGGTAGTTTTCCCAACTCCGTTAACGCCGATAATCATCCAGACTTGTGGTGATTTTTGATTCTTTTGAGCTTCTATGGAAGTCTCCTCTTCGTCTTGCAAAATCTTGCTCACTATCTCTTTCAGAGCCTGCATCACATTGTTAGTGTCGGTAATTTTATCTATTCTAATCTTGTCGCGTAACTCATCGATAATATACTCGGATACTTCGAAACCTACGTCTGACTGGATCAAGATTTCTTCTAATTCATCCATTAATTCTTCGTCAACAGTTTGACGGAGCTTTAGAGCTTCAGCTACTTTCGCTACAAATCCATTTCTCGTTTTAGCGAGCTTAACTCTCAAATTCTCAACAATTCTTCTCATCAGGAATACCTCTGTTATTTAATGTAGTTAGGTATAAAGTTCAGACAAAAGAGGGGCGAAACTCCATAGGAGTATAGCACAGGGGTTACCTGTGCTTTTCTGCCTTGGAGTTTTCAATTACAAAAGATGTGTAATGTTATTCTGTTGTTGCGGCCAACTCAGCTTTCGCTTTGTTGAGATAGTCAGTGATTCTTGATTTTCTGCGTGAAGCGGTACGTGCGTGAATAATGTTTCTTTTCGCAGCTTTATCGAGCTGTGAGTATACTTCGCTGATGAGTTTTTCTTTCTCTTCGATTGGGATATCACTTCTCATTTTTTTATCGAGAGTTCTGATTGTTTTTTTTACGTAGTTATTTCTTGCACCACGTTTTTCGTCTTGTCGCATTCTTTTTGCGCATTGTTTTGTATTCGGCATATCAACTCCAATTTATTTTTAAGTATTGGATGACTAAATAGTTAGGGGTGAAATCTGTCAACACTTTTATTCGTTGATAAAGAAATATCTGAGCCGCTGAGGCTAAGTTGGTTACGACCAAATTTTTGCTGAGTAGGAAGTTAACTGCTCTTACGCTCATTAAAAAAAGATGAAAATAAGGCGACACTTACCCTCTCCCTCAAAAAGAAAGTGGATGGCCGATCAATAACACTTTTTGATAGTGAAAGTAGCTTTTTAGGTGCAGTAGCTCCACTGCTTTTCATCTTAGTTCTTGCCAAAAAAGTAGAGTTTATAGAGAGTAATCATCAGTAGCTTGTTGTTAGTCAAGCTCTGAATACAAAATGAGTGAGGATGTTTCTTGAAAGGGGTTAGTTATCTATACTGCTTTATAGCGATCTTCTTCTTCTCAACTAATGAGTTAGTTGGAAAAATAGTTAGTCTTGACGTATCGCCTATAATGGTAACCGTTATTCGTTTCTTTATTGGCTCTATCATCATCATCCCTTTTATACTCAAACAGAAGGGTGAAGCTGATAAGTCTTTACGTTTTAAAGACTATGCGTCGATGGCTTTCCCAGGGATAATAAACGTAGGGTTGGCTATGTTATTTTTACAGTTAGCCACCTATTACGGCAAAGCTTCAACGAGTGCAATCCTTATCAGTAGCAACCCCTTGTTCGTAGCGATATTTGCCACGTTTATACTAAAGGAGCGACTCTCAACAGAAAAAATTGCAGGAATATTACTCGGTTTAGTCGGTGTGTATCTGGTTATTAAAGGGGAAAAAGGATCGCCTCAGCCGACGTTAAACTATCAGTTAGGGATAATTTACGGTGTGATAGCTTCAATTGCTTTCGGTCTTTACACCGTATTGGCCAAAAAACAAACGGCTAAGTATGGCAACCTCGTTTTCAACTCAGTCTCTTTTGGTGTAGGTGCAATAGTGCTTCTGATAGTTAGTCTCATCTTCAACTTAGATCTCTCTTTCAACTTTACTCTGAAGAATTCGATTTCAGTGCTTTATATGGGTATCTTTGTGACCGGTATCGCCTACATACTTTATCTAAACGGGTTAAAGAATATTCCAGCAACGAGCGGCTCAATGTTTTTCTTTCTCAAGCCTTTTATAGCCTCCCTACTATCTTGGATTATTCTCGGTGAAAAGATTACTCCGATTCAACTTGTCGGTATCTTTGTGATTATTGCCGGCATTTACGTCTCGCACTTAAACTTTGTTAAGGCTAAAGGGTAACAGTATGGCCGATTTTCTACTCCAAGTAGTCCCTATAATACTACTCTTTGTTGTTGGTATTATCCTCAGCAGATTGAAGGTACTGGCTAAGAGTGATGGAGATACCTTACTTAAGATGTCACTCTACTTATCCATACCCGCTTCAGTACTCCTCTCTATGCAGAGGGTGGTACTCGAGTTTCAGCTTTTTTACCTCCCATTAGCTGCAGGTGTAGTTGTATTCTCCACCTATTTCATTGCCAAGCTATTCACAAGGTGGGTAAAGATGGAGAGCAAACAGGAGGGGACTTTTCTCTTGGGTTGTATGATAATGAACACTGCTTTTATGCTCCCTTTCTCGTTGGCTGCTTATGATCAAGAGGGGTTTATTCGTTCTGCGTTATTTGATGTCGGCAATGTCTTTCTCATCTTTACGTTTATCTACTATATTGCGATCCGCTATGGTGGAGTAAAAGGTTCTAACACCAGCGTTTGGAAGAAAATGGCAACACTCCCTCCACTTTGGGCACTAATAGTCGGGCTGATCCTCAATCTGACTAAGGCAAAAGTGCCTATAGCGATCAATAATACACTTCAGTTTCTGGCTAATATGACGACCCCGTTGGTAATGGTCGCCCTCGGCGTCTATTTCCAACCAAGGGTGCATAACGTCAAAAAGATCAGCCTCGTTTACTTAATTCGCATTATCGGCGGACTTTTAAGTGGACTCCTCTTCATTGCTGTTTTTAAGGTCACTGGACTCAACGCCAAGATCATCATCGCCAGTGCAGCGGCACCGGTTGGGTACAACACGCTCGTACTCTCTCAGATGGAAGAGTTAGACGTTGAGTTTGCAGCGAGCTTAGTCTCTTTTTCGATACTGTTAGGGATTATCTACATTCCGATCCTGATTCTCTTAATGTGGTAGACAATCAGAGACCTTTAAGTAGCGCCTCCACTGTATCTTTACCCTTTTTGTCTGCATCCTCTTGAGATACACTTTCTACGTAAATCCTAACTATCGGTTCAGTGCCCGATTTACGGATATGGATCCAATAATCGTCACCTATTACTTTCAGCCCGTCTGTACGGTCTAACTTCCTGTCAGCAAAGAGTAGTTCCGCCTTCTCCATCACTCTATCAAGTTTACTTGGTTCGACCTCTATTCTCTCTTTGCAGATGTAATATTTTGGTATCTCTTCGACTAACTCAGATACCTTTTTACCTCGCTCGGCAAGCAGCCCCAAAATGAGGGCCATTCCTGCCGGTGCATCACGAGTGTAATGAACTTCAGGGCAGATGACTCCGCCATTCCCTTCACCACCGATAGGGCTCTTGACTTCGATCATTTTTTTGCCAACATTAATCTCGCCAACTTTTGTACGGTGGACGTTAACCCCATATTTATTGGCGATATCTTCAAAAGCCATAGAAGAAGAGAGGTTAGTTACTACATCCCCCTTGTTTTTACTAAGGACGTAATCGGTAGCGAGCAGGAGTGAATACTCTTCCCCGATAGCTTCCCCTTTTTCTGAGATAATGGAGAGTCGATCAACATCGGGGTCAGTAGCAAAACCGAGGTCGGCTTTATGCTCTTTAACCGCTTGGCAGATTTGTGTTAAATTTTTAGCTAAAGGTTCCGGATCGTGAGCGAAATGTCCGGTCGGCTCCGTGTTAAGCTCGATAACTTCACACCCTAACTGATCCAAGAGGAAGGGAGAGATCGTGCCGCCGGCACCGTTTACCGAGTCGAGTACTACTTTAAACTCTCGGCTACGTATCTTTTCCAGATCGATATAAGGTATCTTTAAAATTCTGTAAATATGTCTTGCTGCAGCTTTATAGTCGTATTTGACCCCTTTTAAGTTATCCCATTCTGCGTACTCAATTTCGTTTTCAAAAGTTGCGAATAACGCTTTAGCCCGCTCCGGGAAGAGGAAGAGTCCATTTTCATCGATCAGTTTAAGAGCATTCCATTCTGCAGTGTTATGCGAAGCGGTGATGCAGATGCCACCTTTAGCGTCAGATTCTTCAACCGCTAAGAGCAGTGTAGGGGTGGAAACGATCCCTAAGTCGACCACTTTGCAGCCGACACTGAGTAATCCTGAGACTACTGCGTTACGTAAAGTTTCGCCGCTGGTACGACTATCTCTTCCCACAACGATAGTACCGCGTTTGCAAAAGACACCAAAATGGGATGCATATTTCATTACCACTTCGGGGGTAATCCCTTCACCAAAGACACCTCGAATACCTGATACACTGACCATTAATTTACTCATTTACTCTTCTCCTTTAAAAGTCTTCGTTTATTGATATATAATAGTTTGGTTTACTCGATTTACTCAGATTCGTCTGCCACGCTACGTCGAAAGAGAGCACAAATATGCCTAAGTTGACACGTGGGCCGAACCCCAGCCCTAACACCAAATCTTTCAGTTTACCCTCTTCCATACCTTTGAAGTTTTTGTTTGCATCCCATGCAGCGCCGAAATCGGTGTACAAGCTACCTCTTATTTGGTAGAGTGACATCGGTAGTGGAAAGCTCATATCTAATCTATCCACAAAGGGGAATCTCAACTCAAGTGTTGCCACGCTAAGTTTACTCCCTCTTCTTCGTTCGGTTAGACCACGCACTCCGTTCAATCCGTCCAACCTGAAATATTGTGATCCTTTACCGGCACTTGAGCCGGCGACAAACTTAGTTGCAAAGGAGTATTTTTTTGCAAAGAGATGGTACTTTCTTATATCGCCGTAAATGGTAGTATAGTTATCACCTTCTCTTGAGAAGCTGCGAGATAGACCTAAGTAACCTCGCCATCCCTCCATTGGGCCGGTCACTCCATAGATAATATTATCGTGGGTGATACTCAATTGTGGAGAATAAACAAAGTCGTCCCCTTTATAAAAGTTATACCATTGGAGAGTGCGTTCATCCCAGTACTCTAACTCTCTATTTCGTTTATAGAGTGTATTACCGAAGTCAGTTCGCCAGAAGCGGTTAAATGGGTAGCGGAACAGGGCATAGCCGCCGGTATCAACGACCTTTTCATAGATGTAATCGATATGAGTGGGGTAGCGATAGGCGAAAATAGCTTCATCAGTTAACCTGAAAACCCCAAAGCCATAATCAACTCTCCTCGGTAGATATAGGTAACTGAGCATAAAGTCAGACTCTTTAACACTACTCCCGGCAATACCGACTTCTACTCCGATATAGTGGTCCCCCATCACGTCGCTGAAGCCGAGTTGAAGGTGTCCAACCGTACCATAAGCTGAGGAGTAAGCCATTCCGCCCCAGAGCGAATCGAGGGCAAATTTAACTTTATAAGGGGATTGCTTAGGCTCATTGAGCTCAGTAGGGCGTTGATCCAGGCTAAAAGTTGGTCTCACTCTAAACAGGGCGCCATCTTCACCCCTTTCAATCTTTCTCTTTTCCTTTTTCTCTTTCTTCTCTTTAGTTTTAGCTTGTTGCTCATCAAAACCATGAAAAGCGTATCGAGCCAATTCGAACCTTTGATGAAAGTCATCCTCAAAATCAACCTGCTCTAACAAGTGCCCCTTTTCGTAAACTAAATCGGAAAGGGGATTGCTTGCTAAATAGAGATCCCAGCCATTGTTGTAAAAGACGGAAAAGATTAGACTTTTGTCATCATCCCCTAAGTCTCCAATAAAAGCACCGGTGAGGGTATTAGTTATCACAGCACGACGTCCATCTTTGATCTGAATAGCATGGAAGTTGCTAATTTTATCCCGTTCTGAGATAAAGACTAAGAGGTCACCCCCTTTGTTCCAGGTCGGCGAATAGTTATCAAAGCTGTCAAAAGTTACCTGATAAAACAGGTCTAACTCTATGTCATAGAGGTAGATCTGTTTGGTGAGACGATTAAAAATATGGTTTAGCCGTGATTCTGCAGACTCTACACGCTCTGAAACAAAAGCGATCCTTTTCCCGTTAGGCGACCAAACAGGTTGGTTATCATAGTAGAAGCTGTTTGTAATAGCCTTCACACTCTCGTCGTGTAAATCTAACAGATAGATATTGTTCTGCATCCCTTTTTGACCAGAGAAGACAATTCTTTCACCGTCTGGCGACACATCAATCTCGTAAACTGCTTCGAAGTCAAACATTTCAATCGTTCTGTAAATGTTGCCATTCTCTGAATCCGCTATATAAATTATGTCTCCCGATTTAGTCTTTGCCACGAAGGCAAACAGTTTGCTATCGGGGAACCAGCTGATATTATTTCTTTGGAAGTGAAACTGTTCAAACTTACCGGAAGACTCACCCTTTATAATCCGTTTATTTACCCCTAAGTTCATACTATCCCCTCGCCAAATACTCATTCTTTGTCCTTGGTCGGAGAAGTAGAGGTATGTTAGTCCATCGGGTGAAAAGCGGGGAGCTATATTCATAGTTGAGCCATCTTTTTTATGATTTGTCAGCTGCTCAAACACTTCGTAAGGGACGTTGTTTTCCAACAGATGCGGGGTGTATTTGCGGCTCAGATAGTTATGCCATCGCAATTCTAATTCTTCAAACTCGAGGTCAAACTCCCGTTTAGTGGCGGAATCAAGTGTGGTAGTACTCTTCAGAGAATAGAAAAAACTGAGCACTTTCTCTTTCCCGTAAGTTTCGCCAAGATAAGTGAGAAATGATTCTCCCATCCGATAGGCGTAGTAGCCACCTATCCGCTCCAAAGGCTGCAAGTAGTGATTGAAGATAATATCCATCACAAACATATTGTTGTAGTTATCCTCTCCACCTATAGAGAGATACTCAGGTAGACCCTCTGAAAACCAGAAAGGTAGGCTTATACTTGGAATGTTAAACAGGCGACCTGCTTTGAAATCACTCTCAATACCATTAACATAGGCGTGAGTCAACTCGTGGATAAGGGTCTCTTCAAGTTTTTTATAGCTACCGTCGAAGGGAATTACTACTCGATTTCTCAACGACTCAGTAAATCCACCAACCCCTTCGGTGAGGAGTGAGTAGATAATATTAGTCACTTGGAAATCGCGGTGAGACTCATAAAAGATTATCGGCACCCGCTCTAAAAGGGGTGTATTAAATGCTTCCTGTAAATAGTAATACGCCTCTTCTGACATCAGTGCAGCGGTGTGTCCAAACTCATCCGCCCCTTTAGGATAATAGATATCGAAATGTACTGTTTTGAGAAGAGTCCATTCCTGCTTTTGAGTCTGCACCTTGTTTTTGCCAAACGAATAGCCCAATAAAGGGGTGGCAAACAGGATTATAAGCAGAGAGATTACTCCCCACTTAAGGCTTTTCCTATCGAAGTAATAACTGTTCTTATTCATCAGAATATTTTCAATTGGAAGTAGCGGCGGGGGTTCTTTTTAATGTCGATCAGAAGTGAGTCTATACGACTTGTTGTATTAAGTAATCCTTCGTAAAGTTCACGGTCAGACAAGAGAAGTTGCACCGTCCCCTCTTCTCGGTTTATTTTATCGATCAATGGCTTAATCCCGTCTAAGGTTGTTTCCGCCTTTTCCAAAAGTTTCTTAAATTTTTCTATGCTTTGGGTTGTGCTTAATAGCCCTTCATCAAGTTCGGAACGATTGTTTGCTAAAAAGTCACCCAGCTCTACTGAAATGTAGTGTAGGTTGGTGATAAGTTCTTTCACATTTTCTTGGCTATCATCTATAACGGAATCAACTTTAGTCAGTATTTCGTTTGTCGTTTTTGCAGCTGTCTGTAAGTCGTAAAGCAACCCCTCTTCTGGACTGAAGGAGGCCAAGATCTCCTCTAACTTTTGCATTGTTGTATCTATTTTTGGTATGAGGGATGAGATACTTGCACTGTTCACTCCAGTTAAAAGGGATTTTAAATCGAGTAGCTCTTCGCTCGAACCTGGTATTATATCAACCTGCTTGCTGCCCATTACACTACTCTCTCGTAAATAAAACTGAGTGTCTTCACTTAAAGGAAAGTCTAACTGTACAAGTAGCTTAAGATCAACGCCATTACGAGCTAATTGGATGTCGCTGACTCGCCCTTTTTTTACACCGTAAATGGTAACTGCGTCGCCGATATCGATATTATTCGCGTTATCGAATCTCACAGTTAGAGGTGTGTATTTACCGTTGGCAAACCAGTCGCGCAACCAACCGTATCCAAAGATCAGGATTATCAGAGCTACTATAGTTAGTATTCCGACTCTAATTTGAGTTTCAACCCTCTCTGGGTAGTAAACCGGTCTCTTCTCTTTCATTTAATTCCGAACCTCTTCCGCTCTTTTGTTTTAATATTTTCTATCTCACTCAATATCTTTAACCGTTCATTTGTTCAAGTAAAATCTGATTACTTCGATCTTTATTACTGGATAAAGCGGTTTTTCTTAAGATAAACGAGGAGTGCGGTCACATCTGTGTAGTTTACCCCTGAGATTCTGGCAGCTTGTCCGAGGGAATATGGTCTAAAGGAGCTCAGTTTTTCTCTTGCTTCATAAGTGATCGTCGCAATACTCATATAGTCAATCTCTTCCGGTAGCGTATAGTTTTCAAACTGCTCAAACTTCTTAATATCTTCTGCCTGTCTTTTGAGATACCCTTCGTATTTGACCTCTAAGCTGATCCTCTGCTGATTTTGTAAGCTCACATCTGCGGGCGGTGTATATCCATACTCTTTTAAATCGGTAAACTCAACTTCCGGCCTCTTCAAAATATTGATTAGCCTGGTTGGTTCCTTTACTAACTCATTGTTAAGTGTATTGGTCTTTTTGAGATATTCAAGCTCACGCTCTACTACTTGCTGGTTTTCTTGAAACCGTTTCCAACGGACGTTTGAAACTAAGCCAAGCTTGTAACCTATCGGCATCAACCGCTCATCCGCATTGTCCTGACGGAGGGAGAGCCGATATTCTGCTCGTGAGGTAAACATTCGGTAAGGCTCATTAGTCTTCTTTGTGGTCAAATCATCAATCAGTACACCAATATAACTCGAGCTTCGGGGAAGTATAAACGGTTCGGTCGTATCAAACGATTTAATAGCGTTGATACCGGCTACTATGCCTTGAGCAGCCGCCTCTTCATAACCGGAAGTTCCGTTAATCTGTCCGGCAAAATAAAGCCCTCTAATCTTGTGGGACTCCATTGTCGGATATATTTGACCTGATGCGATACAGTCATACTCAATCGCATACCCGTATCTGATAATCTTAGCCTCTTCCAGCCCTGGAATCGAAGCTACTATTTTGTTTTGTATGTGGGCGGGTAGGCTTGTGGAGATACCGTTAACATACCCTTCGTTAGAGCGGATCCCTTCAGGCTCAATAAAAACGTGATGTCTATCTTTATCGCCAAAGCGTACTATTTTGTCCTCTATCGAAGGGCAGTAGCGTGCACCAGTGCCGGTTATCGCTCCACCATACATTGCCGAAATATGAAGATTATCTTGAATGAGTTTGTGAGTCTCTTCAGTCGTATATGTCATATAGCAACTAACCCGGTTTTTCAGCTCAATATCTCGATAAAAAGAGAAACCTAAAGGGGGCTCATCGCCAGGTTGCTCGATCAGTTTGTTGTAGTTAAGAGAGTCGAGATTAACCCTCGCCGGTGTACCTGTCTTAAAACGGTCGATTTGAAAACCTAACTTTATTAAAGAGTCGGTAAGCCCTATAGCAGCAGGTTCACCCGCTCGCCCAGAGCTGAACTGTTTGGAGCCGATGTGGATTAAACCGTTGAGAAAAGTTCCAGCAGCTATAATCACCTTAGGAGCGTAAAAAACCTCTCCAATATTGGTTAATACACCGCTCAGAGTGCTATTTTCAACAATTATCTCCTCAGCAGTCAGCTCCTTGATCTCCAGATTATCTAAGCGCTCCATCGCACAGCGCATCTCAGTGGAATAAAGAGTACGATCGTTTTGAGATCGAGGCGCCCATACGGCAGGTCCCTTCTTCTGATTCAACATCCTAAACTGGATTCCACTCAGATCGGCTACACGTGCCATCTCGCCACCTATTGCGTCGATCTCACGGGCTAAATGACCCTTGGCAGGACCGCCTATAGAGGGATTACACGAGATTCTACCGATGCTTTCATACTGCATCACCATCATTAGTGTTCGCGCCCCTAAGCGAGCAGCTACTGATGCAGCTTCAACACCAGCGTGTCCCGCACCGATAACGATTATATCAAACCTATTGCTCTTCATATTGTTTATATATCTTTCTCCATTAAACGCTCTTTTAACTCATCAAAATTATTTTTGACTCGTCATCCAGCTGTCAAGAACTTTAGGGGGGTGCGAAGTTACGGATTGAGTAACCTGCGTGCGATTAATTCTTTGGAGTGTTAGAGAGCAAACAGGTCTTTATTTAAGCATCATTATCTTTTTACGATAAGGCTTGTTATTTATACTACAGTTGACAATGTAAATACCGCTCGACAGATTTTTGTTACTCGTTTCACTATTCCAAGAGACTGAATGTTTCCCTTTTGGGTAGAGCTTGTTCGAAGCAATAGTGTCCATCTTTTGACCATTAACGTTATAAATCTCAATAGTAACACTTGCCTCTTTCTCTAAGCTAAACAGAATATTGGTAGTGGGGTTAAACGGGTTAGGGTATGCACCGTATAGTTTCGTTTTGACGGGTGAAAACAGAGTTTCGCCCCCTTCATACGTGTTTTCGATGAAGATTGAAATAGGACCATAAAACTCGTTAGTTAGATCGAGGTCAACACTCTCTAACCAATAGAAATATTCTCTCTCAGGCTCAACGATATCATCTTCGAATGTATACTGTTTCTGAGTAGATGAGTTGTGTCCGGCTATAATAGCGTTGTTTATCCTTGCCGCTTGACAAAGCTGATAATCTTCAGAGCGGTATATGTTGTACCCTAAAAGATTTGTTTCTGACTCTGATGTCCAGCTTAGAATTACACCTTGTCCGACAATTTGACTAATCGTGAAAGAGGAGAGTTCTACAGGCAAGCTTTGCAACTCTTGGGTACCCCCTATAAACTCTATCATCGAATAGCTGTTACGAGCTTCTGAAGATAGCTCATCGATATCTGAAATTTTACAGTGTAAGGGGCTGTCTGTTCTAATAAAATCAGTTGTTTTCCACTCGTTTTTATCGACTCGATACCAAACAGTGTTTATCTCTTCTTCAAATTGGAGCTCAAAGTAGTCCGCTCGAGTAAGATGTTCAGACTCTTCAAAGTCAAAACAATAGTATGCTTTATAGTTTGCCTTATCTTCAAACGCAACAATGCCTGGGATATCTGAGTGAGTGCTGTATTGACACCAAATATCAGAAGTGGGGAGTGATTCATCTGTTTGTAGTCTAATCAATAATGGCGTATTCCCAATTGACGTATCGAGCTCATACACACCAGATTCACCGCTTAACGCCCTTTTAGGTATGTTCCCAACTTCAATACTCTTCTGCCACGAAAGATAAGGGTACGTTTCATTTTCAACGATTGTCCAGATACTGTCTAAATCCCAGTTTGAAAAAGTTGAAGCTTCGATCATACTGGTAGTTAACTTACCATAACAAACTCCTTTTGATGTTTGCTGGTTTGAAGTGTCTCTATCCCAGTAGCACTCACTCATTTTTAGTGAAGTGCCAACAGTAGTACCTATGAATCCACCAACACTTGTAGCATCGCTAATGCTATTAACTAATCCTGAACTATATGATCTATCAAGTGAGCCTGGAGCATAATGTCCAAGAAATCCACCTAATGTAGTTCTTCCAATTACGTCCCCAGAGGAGTAACAGTCCTTTATTATACATTCAACGCTTCTGCCAATTAGACCACCAGCAATCGATGGGTTTGCTTCTAAACTGGTAGCACTGTAGCACTCATTTATTTCGGATTTTACGCCCTCTCCTATTAATCCACCAACTCTTGAGTTACCACCAATCTTTCCGGTAGTTGAACAACGAAACACAAAGGTGTTGTCAATTTGCCCTCCTAAGCCGCCTATTTTAGTAGAAGCAGTAATGTCGACTTCTCTTAGAACTAAGTTAGATACTTCGCCACCGTCGATATATCCAAACAGACCCTGGTAACTGATTTCTGGTCTATTTATAAACAGCCCTGTGATAGTATACCCTCCTCCATTGTAAGATCCAGTAAACTTAGTAGTCTCGTTTCCAATGGGTATCCATCCTCCATTTTCCCAGTCTCTGGTATCAGATGCATCGATGTCGTTACATTGCTCATAGTCAAATCCCCATCTTGTAGAATCCGCAGCTATCCAAAGAAGATGTTCCAGCTTTGTAATTTCGTAGACGTTTTCATTTTCTCTTTTCGACGGCGCTTCTGCAGTAACACCAAACAACCCAACCCCGAACAGGATTAGTAAAAATACAACGACAATATTCTTTTTCATTGTAACCCTCCATGTTTTACTACACTGGTGATACAGTAAGATTTACTGCGTGCAAAATACGTATATTATATTAAATAAGTCAAGGATAATCTCGCTATAAGGTGATCTTGGGCGTATAACGTTGATGTTTTTGGGGGAACTGGCAGAGCAAACCCTGCTCCTACGAAAGGACTTAATACGCTGTCAGGCAGAAATATACGGTTACTATGTGTCTCAAATAGTTATGCTATATAGACTACAAACATATCGATTAGTCGTTTGGTGTAGAGTAATCAAGGCTGGATGACCAATTAATCACAAATAGCTTCACACTTTTCAATCTTTTTTTGCTGCCATCGAAAACAAAAAAGGGGATAGACCTTGTCCATCCCCTTTAGTTAAATCTGATTTATAGTTGTTAAAGCTTTATTTGTCCCAGATAAAGCCGTTACCGAAGTGTCCCCACTCAGCTGTTTTTTCAAACATAGGTTGCTTTAAGCTCAGGAATTCTGTTATTCCACGTGGGCTCAGATCATATCCTGTAATTTGTTCTTCTTTACCATCGATAATAGCGACAGCCATGACCGGTTCTACAACCCCAATTGCATAGGCTATGTAGACATAAACCTCTTTAGCCCCTTTCTGTCTAAGCAAGTCAACTGCAACTCTTCGTGCCATATATGCGCCACTACGGTCTACCTTTGTGGAGTCTTTGCCTGAAAACGCTCCACCGCCAATAGGGATACGAGGACCATAATTATCTACTACGAGTTTACGTCCGGTAAGTCCTGTATCGGCATCAAAACCGCCTAAGCTCCAGTCTCCAGCAGGATTGAAGTGAAGTCCACTACTTGGCAGTTTTATCTCTTCTTTTTCAGCCCACTCAGTAGCGAGTTTTGCCAAGGCGGTACTTTCAGCGTTTTGAAAGCTTGATACTACTGCGGAAATTTCCCCTTTCTCATTAAGGGTGATTTGAGTTTTGCCATCATAAGGGTATTTATCATATATAAAGCGACAAAGGCTTCGGGAGAGATAAGTCTCTTGAGGAATCATTGATTCGTTATCAGAGCAGGCGTAACCAACCATAATGCCTTGGTCACCTGCACCACCTATGTCAACCCCTTGCGCAATTTCGTGTGACTGGTTAACAACGTTTACTTGCACACCATATTTTTCGCCAGCTATTCTTCTGACTATGCTTAATATATCCACATATTTACTGGTAGTCATCTCACCTGTAACAGTTACAATACCGTGTCCACCCATAGTTTCTACTGCGACGCGTGAATTTGCATCTGTAGCGAGTGCGGCGTCGAGTATCGCGTCTGAGATTCTATCACAAATTTTATCCGGGTGTCTTGGCGAGACACTTTCAGCAGTTCTGATCATATAGCTCCTCCTTCGTAATCTAATAGGAGTTTTCAAAAAATGTTACATCTCATTTTAAGTCAAGGCAATAATGATGTTAGGAGGTGAGATATGATTCATCATTTCTTATTGTCGAGAAAAACTGCTCAATTTTTTACTGTTTATTCACAGAGTTTGGCACGTTAATTGCTTTACTATAGATAGATTTATTGATAGTTATGAGCTAAGTCAGCAGTTCACAGTACAATCGAGTCATCGCATAAAGCTTGACATTATAAGACATAGGTAAATAGTGGTTCGATTGATAAAAATATGTGGTAAAAACACTGTATAGAAAGGAGTTAGAATGCCAGTACCAAAAAGGAAAACGTCCAAAACGAGAAGAAACAAACGTAGGACGCACCAAAAGGCTGTAATGCCTACTTGGACAACTTGTCCAAACTGTAGTGAGGCTATGAGACCTCACCATATTTGCCAAAGCTGTGGCCATTATAAAGGGAAGCAGTTCTTACACGTTAAAGAATAATGCGAATTGCTTTAGACGCCTTCGGCTCTGATAATGCTCCGTTTCCAGAAGTAGAAGGGGCGGTTCAAGCCATTAACGAGAACTACTGTCAGCTGATCTATCTCGTTGGGAAAGAAGAGGTACTTAAAAGGGAACTGGAAAAGTACTTTTATGACAAAAGCAAGATCATAGTCGTTGATGCGCCCGATGTAATAAGTATGGACGATTCGGCCTCCACTTCAGCGAGGACGAAGAAAAACTCGTCCCTCGTAGTAGCTATTGAGTTACATAAGCGGGGTGAAGCGGACGCTATAGTGAGTGCAGGCAACACAGGAGCAGTAATGGCTGCTTCGCTGTTCACCTTAGGGCGTGTGAAGAATATACTTAGACCTGCTATTGCTCTCCCTTTTCCTACCCAGCGCAACAACGAGATCATCTTAGATGTAGGGGCGAACGTTGATTGTGAGCCGGAGCATCTGCTTCAGTTTGCTGTTTTAGGTAGTCTATACGCAAGAATAATGTTGGATGTGGAAGAACCTCGTGTATCTCTGTTAAGTATTGGAGAAGAGGATAGTAAGGGGAATAAGTTAATCAAAGCCGCTCACAGTCTTCTTATCCAATGTAAAGAGATAAATTTTGTAGGTAATATCGAAGGTAAAGACCTGTTAAGAGGGGTAACCGATGTTATTGTATGCGACGGATTTGTCGGTAACGTTATTCTCAAAACAGTCGAAGGGGCTGCACTCTCCATCTTCGCTATTATGAAGGAACAATTTCAGAAAGACTGGGTAGCAAAAATTGGTGCACTTCTCTCCTACCCCGTATATTCCTATCTTAAGAAAAAGCTTGACCACACTGAATATGGTGGTGCCCTTTTAGCTGGACTGAATGGCGTACCTATAGTAGCCCACGGTCGGTCAAACGCTAAGGCGATTAAGAATGCGATCAAAATTGCTTCCAAAATTGCCGACTCTGGTTTTGTTAACAAAGTTAAACTCCATTTTGAAGAGGTGTAAACTATGAGCCTTTATGATGCAAAAATCATAGGAACAGGTAAACATGTTCCGAGCCGAGTTCTCACTAATTTTGACTTAGAGCAAATGCTTGACACGAGTGATGAGTGGATAACTACCCGTACGGGTATGAAAGAGCGACGTATTGCTTCTGAAAATGAAGCTGCGTCAGATCTTGCTTACGAAGCTTCATTGAGAGCCATTAAAGCAGCTGGTATCAGAGCTCGTGATATCGATTTAATAGTAGTCGGTACTATTTCTCCCGACTACCCGTTCCCTTCAACCGCTTGTTTACTGCAAAAGAAGCTGGATGTGCCCGATTGCATAGCATTCGATCTTTCTGCTGGGTGTACCGGTTTTATCTATGCAGCAAGCGTAGCTCAACAGTTTGTCAGTACAGGCAAATCAAAAGTCGCCCTTGTTGTAGGGGTGGAAATACTCACTAAAATTACTAACTGGGAAGATCGCAATACAGCTGTCCTCTTCGGCGATGGAGCAGGAGCTGTCATTATGACCCGTACAGAATCGTCAGACATATCAAAAATCATAGACTTTGACTTGAGTGCCGACGGAACATACAGCGACCTTTTAATCCAACCTGCAGGTGGTTCACGGATGCCGGCAACTGTGGAAACAGTACAAAACAACAAGCACGTAGTAGAGATGGATGGGAATAAGGTCTACAAATTAGCTGTCAAATCAATGACTCAAAGCTGTGAACTGCTTCTTAAGCGCAATAACTTAAAAATAAATGCTATCGATTGGCTAATTCCTCACCAAGCAAACCTTAGAATAATTGAGGCAATTGGTAAAAGATTAGCAATCGACCCTGAAAAAGTGATCGTTACAATTGAGAAATACGGCAACACTTCTTCTTCAACCATACCAATCGCACTTGACGACTCTATTCGAAGTAACAGAATCCGCAAAGGTGATCTGGTTATCTTAGTCTCATTCGGAGCAGGCCTAACCTCCGGAGGAATCCTCTTTAGGTACTGATTTTTAATCAGTCCATAATTTTTTGTTTACGGATAGATCTATAGATCAAGGAGATTCATAAATGGCTTATAAGAATAAAAAAATTGCATTCGTCTTCCCTGGTCAAGGTGCCCAATATGTCGGAATGGGGATGGAGTTTATTGATAAAAACCCGCAGTTGTTAGAACCTCTTAGAAGATTTGATCAAAGAAATGGTACTTCATTAGAAGAGATTATAAGAAATGGTCCGGAAGAGGAGCTAAAAGAGACTCGCTATACACAACCTGCAATCCTTTACCATAGTATAATCGCTATGCAATCTTTACTCAAAGAGCTAGACTTGAAACCAGACTACGTTGCTGGACATTCCTTAGGAGAAATTACCGCTCTTGTAGCTAACGGCGTACTCAACCTCGAAGATGCAATGTATTTGGTCCATAAACGAGGCGAGTTTATGATTAAAGCTAATCAGGGAGAACCGTTTGCGATGGCTGCGATTATTGGACTCGATGCAGAAGTCTTAAAACAGATCTGCTTAGACGTTTCACAAGAACACCTTATAGTAGTCGCTAACTATAATACTCCTGAGCAAATAGTTATCTCAGGTTCCGAAGAAGGGGTTAACCGAGCTTCTGAGCTTGCTAAAGAAAAAGGTGCAAAAAGAGCACTACCCTTAGCAGTCGGCGGCCCCTTTCACTCGCCAATGATAGAAAAGGCGGGGTTATGGCTCGGGGAAGAGATGTCAAAGATGTCCTTTAACAGTACAGCCATCCCAGTCATTTCCAACGTAGATGCTAAACCACATTTCGACCCTAATACTATTCGTGAGAACTTAGTTAAACAGGTCACATCATCTGTCCTTTGGGTCGACTCAATAAAGGAGATGGTCTCATTAGGTGTTGAACTTTTCATTGAGTTTGGACCGAAGAGGGTAGTCTCTGGAATGATTAAAAAGATTGACAGAAATGTAGATACCCTAAGCATAGATGAGTGGCAAGATATTGTCACAGTTAAAGAATATATGGAGAAGTTATGAGAAATTTCGAGAATAAAGTAACAGCAGTAACTGGATCCGCACGCGGCATAGGTTACTCTATAGCTGAAGCCTTCGCGAAAAGAGGAGCTATCAGTATCATATTAGATATCAACAAAGAAGATGTTGACTTAGCAGTAAATAAAATCACCGAACAAGGGTTTAAAGCTCACGGATACCAACTTGACGTTACTAACAATGAAGTCGTAGAGCAAGCCTTTAAACAAATAGTAGAAGAACATGGGCGAATTGATGTTTTGATCAATAACGCTGGAATCACCAGAGATACACTCGTACTAAAAATGTCTGAAGAAGACTGGGATCGTGTACTCGACGTGAACTTAAAAGGAACATTTATCAGTACTCAAAAAGCCTCTCGCTATATGCTCAAACAGCGTGACGGTGTAATCATCAACGTTGCCTCTGTAATCGGAATTAGTGGTAATGCCGGACAGGCTAACTATGCAGCCTCAAAAGGTGGTGTAATAGCCTTTACTAAATCTACCGCTAAAGAGTTTGCCTCACGTAATATCAGAGTCAACGCTATAGCGCCCGGTTTTATTGAGACTGAGATGACAGCTATACTACCAGAAGGGGTCGTTAGCAAGTATCTCGAATCAATCCCACTCAAAAGAATGGGGTCGATCAACGATGTAGCTAACTTATGTTTATTCCTGGCTTCCGATGAGGCCAGTTATATAACAGGCCAGACCATCAATGTTGATGGTGGCTTAATTACCTAAACTAAATTGGAGGATTTAAATGGACATATTTTCAAAAGTAAAGGAAATAATAGTCAATGAACTTAGTGTTGATGAAGGTGAAGTTACCTTAGAAGCAAGATTTATCGAAGACCTTGGTGCAGATTCACTTGATACAGCGGAACTAATTATGAAGTTCGAAGAGGACTTTGACTTAAGTATTCCAGACGACGAAGCTGAAAAACTCAGATCAGTCGGCGATGCTGTAAATTACCTTACATCAAGACTTAATTAAGCATTATGAGCTACTCAGTTGAAAACATACAGCTGAGTAGCTCCTTTTTTATTTTGGGATATAATTTCATTCTTGCCCTTTTACACCCCCCCTTTGTTGCTGTGAATGGGCAAAATCTTGAATACATTCTATAAGAGGTAAGTTTAATGAATAAAAGACGAATAGTAATCACTGGGCTCGGAGCCATTAACGCTTTGGCGAAAAATGTCGATGAGACTTGGGAAAAGCTGCTCCAAGGCGAGAGTGGTATCTCACACATTACAAAGTTCGACACGACTGATTTGACCAGTAAAATAGCGGCCGAGATTAAAGATTACGATCCGGTTGACTACTTTGATCGCAAACTGGTAAAAAAGCTCGATCTATACACCCAATACGCTTGCATTGCCGGCAAAGAAGCAATGGAAGACTCAATGATTTTGAAATCAAGCTTCGATCCTACACGCTTTGGTGTTATCTTAGGCGCCGGTATCGGTGGAATTATGACCTTCGAAGAAGAGGCTAATAAAATGTTTAAGGGTGGACCACGACGTATCAGCCCTTTCTTTATTCCTAAAATGATTTCTAATATTGCGGCAGCTCAACTCTCCATAGACTACGGACTTAAAGGTGTGAACTATACTACAGTAACCGCTTGCGCTTCCGCCAATCACGCAATGGGCTCCGCCTTAAGAGCAATCCAATACGGTGATGCAGACATTATCTTAACCGGTGGCTGTGAAGCTGCCGTAACACCGCTCGCAGTTGGCGGTTTCTGCGCTATGAGAGCGCTAAGTGTTAGAAACGACGACCCACAAAAAGCGTGCCGACCCTTCGATAAGGAGCGTGACGGATTTATAATGGGTGAAGGTGCTGCACTCTTAGTGTTCGAAGAACTCGGACACGCTTTAAAGAGAAACGCTAAAATATACGGTGAAGTTGTCGGCTTTGGAATGAGCTCAGATGCTCACCACATTACCGCACCGGTAGAAACAGGAGAAGGTACCTCTCAAGCAATGGAAGCAGCGTTAAAAGATGCCGGAATCAAACCTGAACAGGTCGACTTAGTAAGTGCTCACGGTACTTCAACTCCACTTAACGATAAAACTGAGACAGCAGCAATTAAAAACACTTTCGGGGAGTATGCATATAAACTCAAAATAAACTCTACTAAGTCAATGTTAGGGCACACTCTCGGCGCAGCTGCAGGAATCGAGGCAATTGCCTGCTTGAAAGCTATGGCGACAGGTAAAGTTCACCCAACCATTAACTATGAGTTTCCAGATCCCGATTGTGACCTAAATTACGTGCCCAACAAAGCAATAGAACATGATGTTGAGTATGCAATTAGTAACTCGCTCGGATTCGGTGGACATAACAGTGTCTTGGTATTAAAACGTTACGAGCAATAACCGTTTACTTTAACCAGCAGAGGATAGCTTTTATCCTCTGCTTTTATTTTACAGGAAGGAATTAACTGGTAGATATAGATGAAGCTCCTTAAAAATCTTTTTATAAAAAGCTCTAATACTCTGTCCGAACTCGACGAACATCAGCAAGAGCAATTAAACCTCCTACAAAAGCGAATCTCACACACCTTTAAAGATAAGAAACTTCTGCAAATGGCCTTGACACATACCTCTTATGTAAGGTCTAAAAACAATAATGGTAACGCCCCTTGTGAGTACGAGCGAATGGAGTTCTTTGGTGATGCCGTTTTAGAGCTAATTACAGTAGAACACCTATACACTTTCTTCCCCCAAAAAAGTGAAGGATATCTCTCAAAATTAAAGTCACAAATAGTCTCCGAAAACTACCTTGCTTGCAAAGCTAAGCTTATTAACTTAGGTGAATGTATCATCCTCGGTGAAGATGAGTACCGAAATCGTGGCTACGAAAAGAAGTCAATCCTCTCAAATATGATGGAGTCGTTAATCTGTGCCATTTATTTAGATGGCGGGCTTGGCAAAGCACGTAAATTCATCAAAGCCAATATATTAGATGGGTTTCAAGAAGAGGTCGCTTGCGATATTCATACCAATTATAAAAGCATTCTGCAAGAATATAGCCAGTCTAAATACCAACGTGTCCCACACTATCAAGTGGTCTCGGAAGAGGGACCTGACCACCATAAGCTATTTACCATTGTCGTCTCCGTAATGGACGAAGAGGTAGGGACCGGCTCAGGATTTTCTAAAAAAGAGGCGGAACAAAACGCAGCTAAAGAAGGCTGCTTAAAGCTGGATTTATGAAAATCTATCCAATATTTATCCCTTTCGGTGGATGTGAAACACGCTGCATTTACTGCCAACAGGAGCTAATTACAAGAACTGAAAAAGTAGACATCGATACCCTAATTCCAAAAATCGAAGAGTTTATAGTCAACAATCCTAACTTTGACCGCGAAATTGCCTTTTATGGAGGCTCTTTCACTCTACTGCCAATCACAGAGCAGAAAAGATTGATCAACAAAATAGCCCGATTCATCCCCTATATCAAAGGAATTAGAATCTCTACCAGGCCTGACGGAATTAACCAAGAAACTCTTGAACTCTGTCGCTCTTTTTCCATAAATACTATCGAGCTCGGTATCCAAAGCTTCTCTGATCACGTACTGAAGGCTACTAAACGACCGTATACCTCTCAGCAAGCGGTTGAAAGCTGTCAACTTATCCGAAATAAAGGGTTTAAGCTCGGAATACAACTAATGCCTGGACTCCCCGGTGACACTTTTTGTAATTGGAGTCAAACTGTCGAAACCACCATAAACTGTACCCCTGATTATATCAGAATTTACCCAACTTTAGTCCTAAAAGGCACGGAACTGGAAGAACAGTATTTGATGGGAGTATACATACCTCTATCGCTCTCAAAGGCTATTGTAATAACGAGTAAGGCATATAGTATCTTTGAAAATGCACGGCTTAAAGTAATCAAAATGGGGCTCCACTCCGACGTCTCTTATAAAGATGATCAAGTAATTGCTGGACCATACCACCCAGCGTTTGCTGAACTGGTCTATCAACACATCTTGTATAGAAAAATAGTTGACTCCACCACCTTTCACAACAATCTGTGCGTATCCAATAAGGATGAGAGCCTATTGTATGGTCACGGCAGGAGTTTGCTCAAAAAATTAGAGAGAAAGCTTGGCAACAGAATGCCAAATATATCGTTTGACGAGAATATGGAACGATTTACCGTCAAAGCTAACCAGGAATTTTGAAATACAAAGTAAGGAGTGTTAACGTATGAGAACGAAAATCTTAATATTTGTCGTCCTCTTATTACTTACCATTATTTTGAGCCAATGTGCTATCCCTAAGCCTTTTGAAGGGTTAGGCTGGAATGTTGATCTAAACGTACCCTTGATGAGCAAAAGATATGACATCAGAGATTTGGCAGACGGCGAAAACTTGATTATTGAAAACGAAGAATTTAAGCTAATCTTTGAAGATGAACTCGAAACAGAAGATCCATCACACTTTTTGAAAATAGACCCTAAGAGTACAACATTACTTCCTATACCACCCCTCGAAATTGGTATAGAAATCCCTCTAAACATAGATGAAACGGGTACTTCAGATAAAGATATCGATATCACTTTCGCTAAAATAAGAGAAGGGGCTCTCCTCTTCGAAGTGACGGAAGTATCTGCTGAACTTAAATCACTGAAAATTATCTTTTACGATATTTTTCAGGAGAACGGTGAACCGGTCGAGTATATTATAAGTAATTTTTCTGATCCGATCCACCACTTTCCACTCGAAAACCATACCATCGGAATAGAAGGTATGGACTCTATCTTTGATAATCTAAAGTTTAAAGTCATCCCCGTTTTTGAGTCGACAGAACTCTACTTAGGAATGATTAGAATCTTTTTTGACGAACCACTCTGGTTTCACACCCTGAAGGGTAGGTTGGAGAATCAAAAACTATCTCTTGCTGATGACGAGATTGAGTTTTCAATCAACTATCCATACAACCTATCCAACGTCATTGAGCTTCACACTGCTGAGATTACTTTAAACTTTACTAATCAGATTGGATTTGATGCTGTTTACACTGGATCTCTCACCGCCTATAATGATACTGATGGGAAAGAGTATACGCTCGAAATTACTGAAGCAGATAACGTTGTAATAAATCGAGCTTCTGATATTGACTCCCCTTCAAATACCATCATCACACTCGACAAACCTGATATTGCAAAACTCATTAATGTTTTCCCCGAACGGATCTATCTTCACAACTCAGAACTCTCTATCGGCAACTTAGACGACTCCAATGGTTTCGTCTCTGTGGCTGACAGAGGGGTTGCCAGGTTCGCTATCTCTACCCCTGCAATTTTCAAGCTAACCAATGAGCCAATCATTCCAGACACCGTTTACGTTATTCAGATAGACGAAGAAAACGAAGGCTTTATTGATGAGTTTTCTAAGAGTGCTGTGTTATCCTTTAATGTAGAGAACACTCTCCCCTTTGGAGCTAATATTTCCTTCTATTTCAATGAGGTAAGCGACACACTTCACATCTTTAATCCAGAAATTAATCCTGAAAACAACTCTATAGTCCTAACCAATAGATACATTTACCCAGCAGTTGCTGAAGATATCCCCTCCGTTACTGAGGTCGACTTAGCACTTGACTCAAACGATCTTAGCCTGTTCCAGAAAGAAAATGTTTATTTTGCTTTTAAGGTTTCATTTATGGCTGACGAAGAATTAGTCGCTTTAAAGCCCGACCAGTATATCAAACTGATTGGTAGAATAAAATTGAATACTGATATTGAGTTTTAACAGAGGTGCTTATGAGACTGATAAACAAACTAATCTTCACCATACTCTTAGGGATAACCACTCTGTTTGCTTACAGCTTAAATGCCGATTCTGCCGCGGCAGTAGCCCTTTCCGGGAGCTACTCACTTCGAGCCGCCGGATACGAAGCTAATTACTGGAATCCAGCCACTTTATACAAGCCAATTAACCGCTTACTCCTCCTCAACACAAATTTAGATATAGGAAACAATCTGCTCTCCACCAAGCGATACAACGATCTTAATGGCACATTTTTAACTGAAGCAGATAAGGATAGAATACTTGATGATTTGGCTAAAAGTTTTAGACTTGAGGGGAATGTAACTCACAATCTTCTCGGCTTCGCTTACAATCGTATAGCAATATCCAGTAAACTCCACATAAATGCACAAGGGAAACTCTCCTCCAGATATTTTGAGTTAATTATGAAAGGTAACGAGTTTGATCGACAATACAGCTTTGATGAAAGCGATACAAGATTGTCAGGTTTCGCATACTTAGATTTAACCTTCGGTGTATCCCCCTATTCGTTCGAATACAAAGGGGTTCCAATACACACAGGGTTGGCCCTTAGTTACTTGCGAGGTTTAGCCTCTTTAACTACTGAAAAGTATAAGGGGGAGTTCTTCGTCTCAAACGACGGTGCTATGTTTGATCAAGAGGCAGTTATCAACACCTCACTCGGCGGCAGTGGCTTTAAAGCGATGCTTGGGGCAATGTCTCAAATAACCCCTGAACTTGCAGTGGGGCTCTCCTTAGATAACATCCCCGGCTATATTAAATGGGATAACGAAGTAGAGAGGCGGAGCTATTTTGCGAGTGCGGACAGTGTTTATATCGCTGATTTAGACGAGCTTATTTTACATACTGACGAAGTGGCCGAACCGCTCGAATCTTTCACCCAAAGATTCCCTTTAATCTCTCGACTCAGCGCAATTTATCAAAAAGATAAACTTTCGCTCTCCCTCGACTGGAGTCACGCCTACAAACAGGGTATGATTGGCGATAACAACTCCTTTTTAGCACTTGGGGCTGAATATTATCTTACCCGCTTCATCCCTTTCCGTTGCGGTGTAAACATCAGAACACGTGATAAAGGGTACAGCTTTTCTTACGGATCTGGCATAGAAGCAGGACCATTTCTGTTTAACTACGGAATTAAAACTCATAACTCAATATTCCTGTCTCCATCCTCTAACGGTTTAGGCTTTGCAGTAACTGCTGAATTGGATCTCTACTAATGATTTTACTTTTTCTTCTCCCTCTGCTTTTACTTGTCTACTATTATTATAGGAGGACGGTACCCCAACTTGAAAAGGGGAGAAGAACACTTCTATTTTGCTTACGAGCTATATCTGTAGCGATTTTGCTCCTCCTTATATTCAACCCTATCTTGAATTTTAAGCGGAATATTCAATCGTCACCATTAACCCTCTTTTTATACGACAATTCAGAGAGTATGGAGCTACCACATAACAGTATAGAAAGCAAAGAGGAGCATTCTAAAGCAGCCGGTAATAAACTTGAAGAGATAGCGAAACAAGCTGGATATCAGGTCAAAAAGTTTAGCTTTGCCGACGGTATTGAAGGGGCTATTCAAAACACATCGTTAAATAAAACATTATCTGATTTAGCAAATAAAGTTGATTTAACCCAGATCAATTCAATGTTTCTACTTTCCGATGGCTGGTTTAATGACGATGATTTAGAGATAATTAATAGGTTTAATACTCCAGTCTTCACCCTAAATGTTGACTATCAGAGTGAAGAATCAGGTGTCGGAATCAAAACGATCTTCCACAATCAGACTGCATATACCGATGAAGAGAACAGCTTCTTAGTAGACCTGTTTGCTGAAAACTATACCGGCTCAGCTGAAACTGAGTTCTATGTAAATGATGTAATAGTAGGTCGTCAAAAAGTCGATTTCTCGCATACTAAAAATCAACAGGTCAACTTCACTCACACCTTCCTAAATGCAGGATTACACACGTTCAGAGCTGAAGTAAAAATCAAAGAGGAGACACAACCCTCTACTGGCAACAATATTTATCCTGGCGCTATAAAAGTATTGGAAAGTCGAAGCGGAATCTATATCCTTACTGACAAACTCACCTGGGATGTCAGATACTTAACCTACCCATTTATGGGTGACGACCGAAAGATAGTCAAAACCTTTCGTCTGAAAAACGGTAACCTCTATCAAGGGGCAAACAGAGTGGAGTTTGCCGATCTTTTCGAGGAGCAGCTACAGCTTCTGGTACTCAATAACCAAAACGACCTTAAGCTAAACAGTGAACAGCTAAAACTCGTCGAACGCTTTGTAGGTAACGGTGGTGGACTCATACAATTAGGTAAACCACTCGATGAGCTATATGAACTAACCGGCATTAAAGAGAGCAACGTTGAACTCCTCTTCCGAAGTACTTTAAACCTTACGCCTGAAAGCAAACAGTATCAAACTTTTCAAGGGCTCGACATTAAATCTATCCCACCAGTTGATTACTACTACGTAAACACTTCGTTACAGGCAAAAGTACTCGCTCAACTCGATAATAAAGAGAAGAGTCCGGCACTCGTTTTTCAGCAATACAAAAAGGGGCGAAGCCTCTCCTTCGCTTTTCATAATCTTTGGAGATGGCAACTCCGTTCTACTGACGACCAATATTCTAACTTTATTCAAAATATAACCGCTTGGCTAAGTAGTACCGTCGACAACAGTTTTACCGCTCAAACTAATAAAAACAGCTATCTCTTAGGCGAGCCGATAACGATTAAACTTATCGCTTATGATGAAAAGTTAGCAGTTAACAGAGGTTTGAGTCCAAAACTGACCATCCGCACAGAAAACAAAAAAACAGTGTATGAAGACTTCTTACTCTTTGAAGGTGAAGACTATCAAAAGAAAGTCGAGACACTCCCTTCAGGAAACTATCGTTATGAGATTCAAGATGTAGTAACTGGGTATCAGACTGAGGGGAGCTTTATCGTATCAGAGTTCGGCATCGAGGCACACCATAAAGGTTATAACCAGCCACTTCTCACCTATCTCGCTAAACAGACAGGTGGCGAAACCATTTTTGAAGATCGACTCTCTGATTTTCATCTTCCCAAAGCAGAAATACAGACCATTGTAAAAAGATATGAGATTCCGCTCTACCGCCATTGGTTGACGATATCCCTGTTTTTAGTCTCGTTTTGCTTAGAGCTATATCTCCGAAGAAAATGGGGATTACTATAATGTTAAAGGGGCGTTAATCGAAACGCCCCTTTTTATTTGAACTATTTGTTGAGTATTTTCGGTACTTTTGGTGCCCTGATTCTATAAGCCTCTGGTAAACCTGAACCCACTAATGGTGTGACGTACTTGATAAATGCATCGGTTACATTATTCCCTTCAGCGTTAATAAACTCTTTGGGCATCAGGCGTGTCTTGGCTGCAACCTCTTTGAGCTCCACAAGCTGGTAGTCAACTGAGTAGTCGCCCGTTCTTACTATTGCTACTGAGCCATCTAAATTGTCACCGATAGCAAATTGTACAGCCCGTTCTCCAACTTCTCTCGCTTCAATCTGATCCGTATCAGATACACAGCCGGCAAACGATCTTTGCAGATAACCAAGAGTGTCTGCTCTAACTCTCTTAATATTCAGATTATCTTTGATCAGCTGGGAAAGCAAGTCGCCTAACGAGCCAGAACCTGAAAGCTGTACGTTACCATGAGCATCTTTTTCAACCTCATTCTCGTTAAGCTTAACAGTGATTGGCACCCCATTCTTATCTTGGATACCTTCAGAAACGGCAATCACACAACGTCCATGCTTTTCAAATACTCTCTTTACATCGGCTAAAAACTTATCTTGATCAAACGGACTCTCAGGGAAGTAGATCAAGTGAGGTCCATCATCCTCATACTTGCGTGCCAGCGCAGTTGCACCCACTAAATACCCGGCGTGGCGTCCCATCACTATACCGATATAAACTCCAGGTAAAGCACGGTTATCGAGATTAGTCCCCATAAACGCTTGTGCTACAAAACGGGCTGCTGAGCCATAACCGGGAGTATGGTCGTTGAGCATCAGATCATTGTCGATAGTCTTCGGGATATGTATTGCTCTAAAATCATAGGAAGACTTTTTTGCCTCATCGTTAATAATAGAAACTGTTGAAGCTGAGTCGTTACCACCTATGTAAAAGAAAAACCTGACATCGTGTGCTTTTAGTACCTTGAATATTTCGCGACAATACGCGGCGTCTGGTTTGTCACGTGTTGATAATAGACCTGATGAAGGGGTTTGTGCAATAAACTCTAAATTATGCTCAGTCTCCTTGGTTAGATCAACAAAATCCTCCTCTACAATGCCTGCAAGACCGTGTAAAGCACCATAAATTCCAGTTACTTGTGAATACTTCCGCGCCTCTTTAACAACACCAACAAAAGATTGATTAATAACCGCCGTTGGCCCGCCACCTTGAGCGACGAGAACCTTTCCACGTAATTCCATTCTCCATACCTCCCTTTCTTTTATAATTTACTCTAATATAATGAGTATTTACTCAATCTGTTTTGTCAACCGAAAAGAACAGATAGCAAAATCCCTCATGCAGTTCGCTAACGAATGTATAGATGTAAAGATATAAAAAAGACATCATAAGTCATATTCTCTCCTCCGATATAAAATTTTCGTTGGCAAAAGCAGCATCTTATTTGTCGCATTAATAAATTCTTATTGAGTTTTTTGTTGACTCGAAACAGTATCGATTCACTCTATACTTGAGTAAGAATGAGGTTAAAATATTATGCATAAAAAGAATAAGAAAGGGCTTGGTGAACAGAGAGATTTACTCGAACCGCTATTTACCCATAAGTATAGGCACCTGATGTTTATCGGGTTAATCTTCGTATTATTATCGATTTTCTTCTTCAAAATGGGGTATCTCGGGTTTGTGCCGAGCGCCGGTGATACAATGCAATGGCGTGCATCGGCTGAGGTTCAATTAGAATATGATAAAGAACATAAGGATCAAGCGCTTTGGAACAGCAATATTTTTTCAGGTATGCCGGGCTACTTGATCAGTTACCCTGCAAAATATCCATTTTTAAAGAACATCTTTAATTTTGTGACCAAGTATATTGTCAACTGGCGAGTATTCTACCTGTTTTTAGCAGGTTTGGGGGCATATCTACTCCTTTTATCGCTTGGTTTTGAACCGCTACCTGCCTTTATATGTGGTATAGCTTTCGCTCTTTCGTCTCACTTTATAGGGCTCATTGAAATTGGTCACGACACGAAGTTTCGGGCGATAGTTTACATTCCCTTGATTTTCTATGGTGTACACTATCTCTTTAGTCATCGAAATCTGCTCGGTATGGGTCTTACGGCGATGTTTGTGATCCAACAGTTGCGAGAGAACCACGTCCAGATTACCTACTACACCTTTATTATGCTGCTCATTTACTGGTTTTTCAGTCTTTATTGGCACTACAAGGATGGTAAGATAAAAGATTTTATTATTGCCTCAGCACTATTTTTAGCCACTTTAATCATAGCTGCTATGGCGGTGGCACAACCTTATTTGAGTGTTCGAGAATACAGTCATTACACGATTCGGGGAGGGAGTACAGGGCTCGATACAAGTTACGCCACGAGTTGGTCGTTCCACCCGTTAGAGATATTTGGCTTTTTCATACCTGACTTCTTTGGGGGAATTTCTCCTTACTATTGGGGCTGGATGCCTTTTACACAGACCTATATGTATATGGGGATAGTGATTTTTATTCTGGCTTTGATGGCTATCTTTGATTGGAAAGAGCGCTTAGTCAAGTTCTTTACAACCGTATCGATTGTGAGCTTACTCTTAGCTTTTGGAAAACATTTCTCGATCTTGTCTAACCTCCTCTTACGGTTTTTCCCACTCTACAACAAGTTTAGAGTACCTTCGATGACTCTGGTGCTAATGCAGTTTAGTACTATTGTGCTGGCCTGCTTTGGATTGAAGCTGGTAATCGAAAAATACCAGAGTAAAGACGAGAAGTTTCAAAAGCTTATTCTGAGGCTTTTGATTATTTCCGCAGTCGCTTTAGTACTCTTTTTTGCTCTGAGTGAGAGCGGTTTATGGAGCAAGATGCTCTCCTTCAGTCACGACTCTGATTCGGCACAATATGAGCCTTATCAAGTCGAACAGGTCAGACAGCTTCGCTTTGAAAGATTTGTTAAGAGTGGCTACAAATCGCTCGGAATAGGCTTGATATTCTTTTTGTTTACCTTCCTATTCGTTAACCGTCGTACGCTTTCACCCTACTTCTATCTGCTTCTCATTGCAATAGTTATAGTGACCGACTTAGCTATAGTTAAAACAAACCATCTTAAAAACTTAGTACCTGAAGAGACGCTCAACTATGAATTTATTCCTTCTGACACGGACAAGTATCTCCTCAGCGATAATGAGCCGTTCCGTATCTATCCTATAGGAAGAGAATTTGGGCAGAACAGATGGGGTTTCTATCATCAAACTATTGGTGGCTATCACGGTGCAAAACTGAAGCGATATCAGGAGATAATTGAAAGATCACTCAATGCTGAACTTCGTTACAATGAACCGATAAACTGGAACATCGTGAATATGCTTAACGTAAAATATATTATTTCACCGTTTCAGTTACCTTTTAACAACCTTAAGTACACACTATTCGATAAGGATCGAAGAGTCTCGGTGTACGTTAACGAAGGGTATCTACCCAGGGCTTGGTTTGTAGATGAAGTTGAATTTTTGCCGAACTCAGAAGACATTTTCAGACGCCTTAACAGTATTGAGTTTGATCCACAAAAGACTGCTATAGTTGAAACCGGAGGTTTAAGTTTTGAAAAGCCAACACAGAGCAATGTAGATGTCCTTGAGTATGATTTACACAATATAAAGTTCTCTGCTGAGACCGACAAAGAGGGGCTCTTAGTAGTCAGCGAAATCTATTATCCCGCTGGATGGAACGCATATATCGATGGTGAAAAGGTCGATATCATACCTGTTAACTATATTTTACGCGGAGTAGTTGTGCCACCAGGCAGCCACACTCTTGAGATGAGATTTGAACCGACCACTTACAAACTAAGTCTTATATTAAGTCTTATTGGAATTCTAAGCACGCTGATTCTTCTCATACTCGGCATCCACTTTTATGTTAGAAAGAACTTCCGAGGGGAGATAGTATTTGTCATCAAGAGTGACTAACTTAGATATATTAAATAGAAGAGCGTATAGAGGTAGCAAGCACAAAAAAGAGGAATGATTATGGACGAGAACAAAAAAGACACCATAAGTTCATTCACTAGAGAACGAACACTTAAAGACGAGATTAAATTCCAAAAAGGGGTGGGACCACTCAGAGCCAAAGACTTGGCTAATCTCAATATCCATACAGTGTCGGACATTCTTTTTTCCCTCCCACGTAACTATATAGATAGAATTAGCTCTGGAAGTATTGCCGACTTAGAATTAGGTGAAAGAAACGTTGTTATAGTTAAGTTAGAGAAGGTCAATCAGATTACCCATAACTGGAAAAGAAGACAGCTACAGGCAATATTTACAGACGGCGAAAGCAGACTTATGGGAATCTGGTTTCAGTATCAGAAATGGCAGCTTGACATACTTAAGGTGAATGGTCTTTACAAAGTTGAGGGAAAAGTTTCTCTGTTCAATGGGCAGCTTCAGATGACGCACCCTAAAGTGGATCAAATTGCCTTCGGCTATGATGAACCATTTGTCACCGAGGATAGTCTCACCGAAGGAAAAAAACTACTCCCCATCTATCCCAGCTCAGGAGAACTCACCCAAAGCTTCTTTAAAAAACTGATCTACCAAGTTTACCAAAACTACATCCATCTCGTCAATGAGACGATTACGCCTGAAATATTGTACCGTAATAAATTGCTCAGACTGGTCGACAGTGTAAAAGCGGTTCACTTTCCAGAGAGCAGAGAGTTAGCTGAAAGAGGAAGGCAGCGTTTAGTATTTGAAGAGCTGTTTTACCATCAGTTAATGCTACTTAGAGTGAAGGCGAAAAACGAAGCTCCGGGCAGAGGTATCGAGTTTCAGATAAAAAAAACTTATACTACTACTCTAAAAAACAGTTTAAGCTTTACGCTTACCTCCGCCCAAAAGAGGGTTATTAGAGAAATAGTTGAAGATATGCAAAGCTCGAAAATTATGTCCAGACTACTCCAAGGGGATGTCGGCTCTGGAAAGACTATTGTAGCCCTCTTTTCAATGCTGTTAGCCGTTGAGAACAAGTATCAAGCGATACTGCTTGTACCGACTGAAGTACTTGCTAAACAACATTTTCAAAGTATAAAGAGACTTTTGGAGAACCAAGAAGAGCTACAGATAGAACTCATCCTCGGCGGAAATAACAAAGCAAAAAGAGAAGCGTTAGAAAGAATCGAAAGTGGAGAATCCAACATTGTTATTGGCACACACGCACTTTTGGAAGAGACTGTAAAATACCATAATGTCGGACTTGTAGTCATAGACGAACAACAGAGGTTTGGAGTGGAACAGCGAGCTAAACTACCCGAAAGAAATAATAATCCCGACGTATTATATCTTACTGCAACACCGATACCACGTTCTCTCGCTCTGACTTTTTATGGCGATTTAGAGGTGAGTGTGATAGACGAACTACCCCCTAATCGAAAACCGGTCAAAACAGTTGTCAAATCAAGCTCTGGAAAAGCGGTTGTGTATAAAGAATTGGAAGAACAGCTCCAAAAGGGGAGACAGATCTATATAGTGTGCCCTATTATTAGCGAGTCAGAAAAACTCGACTTGCTCGACGCTGAAAGACTGTATACTCAGTTGAGTGAAAAGATGTTTACGAGCTACAAGGTAGAGCTTATTCATAGTAAAGTAAAAGCAGCTGATAAAGATGAGATAATGCGTAGATTTAAAGCAAAAGAGATCGATATTTTAGTTGCCACTACTGTTATAGAGGTTGGAATTGATGTACCCAATGCCTCTGTTATGGTAATTGAGCACGCCGAAAGATTCGGCCTTAGTCAGCTCCATCAACTAAGAGGAAGGGTAGGGCGTGGAAGTGAAGAATCCTACTGCTATCTGATCGCCTATCATCCACTCTCCGCAGTAGCTAAAGAGAGGTTGAGTGTGATGACCCAGACTAATGACGGCTTTCTCATCGCTGAAAAAGACCTCGAACTTAGAGGTTCGGGAGACTTCTTTGGCACAAGTCAATCAGGCATCCCCCTCTTTAAATTTGCCGATATAACAAAGGACAAGGATATTCTCGAATCTGCAAGAGCTGAAGCAAAAAGAGTAGTTAGCTCTGACACCGAACTTATCGATGAGGGGCATAGACTGATCCGTGAAAACTACAGCGTACAATATAAAACGAGAGAAAAACTTTTTACTTACTAACTTAGACTGACCCTGAGAAAACACATTACAATGTCGATAATTCTTGACACCACCTCTTGATAATTAAGATCTAATGAGTAGTTATTAATGTTAAGTGTTAAGTCATCAAAATAAAGATGTGAGGTATACAATGAGCCTTTCGAGGAGATTTATTAGTTTTGGAATTATCTTTGTAATAGTAACGTTCTGGGTAGCACCCATTTTAGGGATTGAACTGACCAATGTCTATCTGAAAGACTATTCAGGCCTGATCAATAGAACGGTATTAGTGTTCAGCGATGAAATAAACTTTGGTATTGAACTTGATGAAAAAGAGCAACAAATCACCGTTAATCTACTCGATAACATCAATCTGGATTACGTTCGACTACCACATATAGACGACACATCAATAATCGAAAACATCGAACTCAATACAGAAGAAGACGTACTCAAAAGTGTCATTATTAAAACTAAAGCCGCTTTTAGAACAGAAAGCTTAACGCTATCTGGCCAAGAGTTTAAGCTCGTTTTCGATATTTTCACCAAAAAAGAGTTCGAGACTCCCGAAGATAAATTTGCTTTTGGTAAGTTTTACTTCGCTATGAGTAAATACCCAGCCGCTTTAAAGCATTTCAATGAACTGATAAGCTCTTTTACCCTCTCTAACTCCACTAATTACTACTTAGGCTATATTGCAGCTGCACAAAATGAAACCGCTAAGGGGATAGAGTACTTGAGCAGAGTTACCTCTGTAGCACCAGAATATCCCTTTGCACAATATGAACTCTGGAAACTTGGAGCTACTTCATTCCCACTCGTAGAGGATATAAAAAATGAAGAGGTTCGGTCTGAAGAAGAAGAAGGGATAAAGAAGGAATCTTCAACTTCTGGGTATGGTTTGAAAGACTTTGCAAAGGGGGCTATAACTGCATTCATCTATACCCTTATCGCTTTACTAATCGGAAAAGCTTTGTGGAAAAAAAGAGAGACAGAGCTCTTAAAACTGTTAAAGGAAAAAGATAAAGATATAATCGCTTGCTCAGAAGCGCATAAAAATGATGAGCCTGAAACACCGGAAATTGAGCAGACACCAAACTCTGATCCAGAATACGAAAAGAAATCCAAAGACAATGATAATGATCTTGCACCAAGCTCTCTAACAGATACTTTGCTGAGGAACAATATGATTAAAGCACTGAAAAAAGAAGGCTGGAATAACAATGAGATTGCAAAAGAGGTAGGCTGCACGTTAGAGACAGTCGAAAAGATACTGGAGGAACTTCAATAAATGAGTAGTAGACTTAAAATATCGCTTATATGTGTTTTCTTACTCGTCATAACAGTTACGTTATTTGGTCTCGAAAATCTTAAGGTAGAGTATCAAAACTCTTCTGATGTAGACGAAATAGCTATCACTATATTTGATGAAACACCTTATTTCAAAGCACTTGATCTAAATCGAGTATTCAATGCTCATATCAGTGAAGATCTGCTCGATAGACGACTGTTTGCCGAACTTTATGACCAGAGATTCATCTTCTTAATCGACTCCTCCTATGGACTCTTCCATTCTGAACTCTTCAATTTCACCTATAATCTATTGTATGTGGAGGGTAAACACTATCTTCCCCTCATCTTTTTACAGGAAACACTACCCAATCTATTGCCTGATAGAGTTTTTTACAATAGTAAAACAAATATGCTCGTCGCTGAGCTACCTCTGGATAACTCCTTTCATACGATCGTTATCGATCCCGGACACGGGGGTAAAGACCCTGGAGCGGTCGGACACTCTGGCAAAACTTACGAAAAAGATGTCACTCTCCAAGTAGCCAAAATACTGCAAAAGAGGGTAGAAGAACAGTTGGGAATAAAAGCTCTACTCACCAGGGATAACGACCGTTTTGTCACTCTACAAGAACGCACTGCTTTCGCAAACAAGCACCAAGCTAACCTCTTTATCTCGATACACTGTAATGCTGCACAAAGGCCCGCTGCACACGGTATAGAGGTCTTCTTTTTATCTGCCGCTAAAAGTGATGAAGCAAGAGCCGTGGAAGCGTTAGAAAACTCAGTAGTTGAAAAGTATGAGGGTGGTAAAGAAGCGGTTAAAAAATACGACGATTTAAGCTTTATCTTAATGGATATGGCGCAAGCTGAACAATTGCAGGAGAGTAGCTACTTAGCTACGAAACTGCAAGCCAACCTGATCCAATCCACCGGTGCTGATAATAGAGGGGTTAAGCAGGCTGGGTTTTACGTGCTTAGAGGCGCCTTTATGCCGGCAGTATTAGTCGAGCTCGGCTTTATCACTAACAAACAAGAAGAGATGAAATTAAAAGATCCCGCTTATCAATCACGTCTCTCAGATGCAGTGTTTGAAGGGGTGAAAAGTTTTATCCAGAATTACGAAATGTTTAGATGATTATGGAGCGGGCAACGGGACTCGAACCCGCGACCCTCAGCTTGGGAAGCTGATGCTCTACCAACTGAGCTATGCCCGCATAATCGACGTCATCTTCTTAACGTAGTTTTAACTGTCAATAGCAAAAAATCAATTAAATTTCTGCTCGCACAAATCTCGGAGATTAAGCAGATTATTTGTAGTGTAGCAAGTAGGCAATTCAAGGTTGTAGAGTTTTGAAGTTGTGAAGTGAAAAAGCCTCTCTCATAATCCCACAAAAAAAGGCTCCATTCGGAGCCTTTCATTTAAGATATTATTTCTTACTTCTTCTTATTTCAGAAGGAGCATCTTCTTTTGTGTTAAATCACCGTTAGTGTTTAGGTTAATGAAGTAAACTCCACTTGCCAAATCTGATCCACCATTCCAGGTAATTGAATGTACACCTTTTGGATATGCTTTGTCGACTATTACAGATTCGATGAGCTGTCCATTAGAGTTGTAGACATCTAAACTAACCTTGGCTTTTTCTTCTAAGCTAAAAGAAATACTTGTTGTTGGGTTGAATGGATTTGGGTAAGCGCCTATAAGTTTAGTAATTGGCTGAGCTATAACTGCCTTTCCGTTGTCAGTCAAGTCTTCAATCCTAATGGAAATTGGGCCATGGAATTCATTAGTAAGGTCAAGGTTTACGCTCTCTAACCAGTAGAAGTATTCTTTACCAATCTCTACTGTTTTGTCTTCATATGTGTAATTAGCTCTGAATGAGGTGTTTGTTCCGGTGATAATAGCATCATTGATTTTAATCGCTTCATCGATTACTATATCTTCTGAGCGATAAATGTTGTAACCTAAGAAGTTGGTTTCAGACTCAGTAGTCCATTTGAGCAGGACACCGTCATTTACGAATTGATTCACTGTGAATGATGAGAGCTCAACTGGTAGAGTTGGAGGGTTGATTGAAGCAAGTTTTACGTTGTCAATTGCCCACCATTGTGACAAAGCGTCCCAGTACCAGCGTATTTGAACATTTTTCTCTCCTGCTGCGTAAGCACTAATATCATATGTTTTCAAAGTCGGACCATGGCTTGATTTTCCATACTCTTCAATCGTATTCCAGGTTAAACCATCAGTGCTAACTTGAAGTGAAACGTTTACATAGTAGCCACTATCAATGTAGTAACGGCTATCAAAAGAAAGCGTTACATCTGAATAACCGCTACAATCAATTTTTGGCGTTGTTAAGCTAACTTGACAGTTAGGTAAATAAAAATATCCACCAAGCGTACCTTCATATATGGCGAAATTACCAGTAAATCCTGTGCCAGGTTCGCGGCCTCGCGGATTATTGAAACTCCATACTTTACTTGCAGGGCGACTCGGTTCTAATTGTTCATTAGTCCAGCCAGCTGGAATAGTTGGTGCTGCGTTAAAATCCTCAAAGAATATAATGTGTTCTGCAAAAAGTGTTAATGCTGATACTACAAATAATAAAAACATTAACGAGTACTTAAAGTAACGCCTTTTCATAAGATCCTCCTTCCGAAAACGTTTACATAGTTCATATTCATTCCCTCACTTATCAAGAGTTCCTCTCTTTCGTGAACCTCTTTTACCATTCCCTTTTTATTTGTCAAGAAAATAAGTTAAATGTGTGAACATTTTTTTAAACAAGCAGCAAACAGCTTGTAAAACTGGCCTTATTAGGCACATTTGCAGCTTATTAACACCGGGTAGCAAAGTATATTTCTAAGACTGTTTTCTCAACTTTTATCTACCATTTATCAATATAACATCAAAACCGATCATCGCACACATTATTTTACCGTAAGGAGAGTATCAAAGCTGTCTACACTGGCTAATATGCAAACCTCTTTTCTAATGATACCATCCAATGAAGATATAAGGGAGAATACCGTAGCCGGCTCTACTCCGCCTACGGCATTCTTCCTTACTTACCAGTAGGATGCCCTATTCTATATCTCTGTAAGAGAATAGCTTAAGGAGCTCACAGGAACAAATCTGCAGAAAATCGGTAAAATGGACTCTTGTGCGTAAAATTTTGCTAAAAGATTTGGGTTTGGATGGTGACTTCTAAGTCTGTTATTCACGGCTAACATTTGAAACCAAATATTCCTTGACCTTTTGCTCGACGTATCGACAAATAATATCCAGAGGTTTAATGAATTATTATGGAATTTTCAAGCTATTGGATCAGCCCTTGGGGGGAAATAATTGAGATAGAAGATCATCCTGTGAAAAGGATAGTCAGAGAGCCCGCTCTATTCGGTTATGAATATGATGAGCTACAGATGATCTACACTAAATATAGTGACAGAAATGAAATGAAGGGGGAGGCCACAAAGGCAGTGATCAGCGATTTAGTCCAAAAAGGGTGGATATATTGCTACCTCCGTAATAACGGGAATGAGTGGTCTATTGAGCTTTATAAATTGGACAAACAAACGAGGCCTAATCTATTACTTTGGGTAACCGAGCTTTATAGAAAGAACGTAGTTGACGATAGTACCAACTTAAGAATTCATCGTCATTATAAGAAAACAAAGCATAGTAAAACTATAGGCCAAATATTAGAAGGTGATTATTTCAAGTAACAATTAGCAAAAGGGAGATCAGATTATGGATAAGAGTAACAAGAGAGTTGTGTTATTGCAGGGAGGTAACTCAGAAGAGCGTGATATTTCTCTAAAGTCTTCTGCAGCTATTAAAAGAGGGTTACTTGAAATGGGATACGAGGTGACAGAACTTGATCCACATAACTTCATTTCATACTGGAAGTTAGGCTCTAAACTACTCGAAATTGACCCGTATATTGTCTTCAACGGTTTGCACGGCGGTGACGGAGAAGACGGCACTGTGCAAGCGCTACTTAGTCTGCTAAATATTCCGTTTACCGGCACTGGAATGAAAGGGAGCGCACTCTGTATGGATAAAGCGCACAGCTACTCGGTCGCAACTGCCATAGGGATAAGAGTCCCCCCCTACTTATGCCTAAACAAGGAGCAAAGCTATGATATTTTTAAGATCGGCGCCTCTTATAATTTCCCCTTAGTAATTAAGCCTAACGAGTCTGGTTCTTCCGTTGGAATAAGCATCGTAACCTCTTACGATCAAATCACACCTGCAATAGCGGAGGCTTTTCAGTATAGCGACAGAGTGATTATTCAGAAGTTTATAGCTGGCTCGGAGTTAGCCGTATCTGTCTTAGGTGATGAGACTCTTCCGATAGTGGAGATCAAGGTTAAAGAGGGGTGGTACGACTTTACTAATAAATACACGGAAGGGAAATCTATTTACGAAGTGCCAGCTACTCTCTCCGAAGAAATGATATTGGAACTCCAAACCTCAAGTTTAGCGATATATAACACTTTTGATTGCAAAGCGTATGCGAGAGTTGATTTTAGGTATGATGGTACTGAATTTTATTTCCTTGAAGTGAACACATTACCCGGAATGACTGAGCTGAGTCTGACACCGATGGCTGCTGAAAAAGCAGGGATACCTTTCCCCAAACTATTAGAGAAAATAATTCAGCTTTCTCTGAGCTAATTGCTTGGTAGATAAATTAGAGGGTTAACAGGCTGCCAGTTTTCATCAAATAGTCCGAAATGTAGGTGTGCACCTGTTGATGCCCCTGTGTTCCCTACTAACCCGATGAGCTGCCCCTGTTCCACTTCTTCACCGACCTCTACAAACCTTTCGTGTAAATGCAGATAGGTGCTTGTAAAACCGTCTAAGTGTAGAATAAATATAGACTCCCCGCCGAGCGGAAAGTTTTCTGAAACAGTCACTCTTCCCGAAGCAGCGGCATACACTTCTATCCCTACTCTACCGGGGAGATCTAAGCCATTATGGAAGTCTAAACAGCTCAACCTATCAATCCAAACTTTCTGGAACGGATTAGGTCGCCAACCGAAGTTTGAGCTAATATATCTCAAATCGTTAGGCCACCTGAGTCCAGTTTCAGAAGTTCTGCTCATTTTGTTATATAAAGAGAGTCTGGCAACACTTTTGCCAGGATAATAAACAGAATAAATGGCGGCTAAATAGTTTGAAGAAGCTATGCTATACCGTTGATTTTCGGCCGCTTTACGAAAATACTTCAAAGCACCATCCATATCGCCCGTGACAAACAGATATACCCCTTGTAAATTCTGCACTAATGGGTCAGTAAGGGCTTTCTCGTCGAGCTTTTGAAACATTTGAACATAACTATTGTAATTTTCGAGCAAGAGGTAAGCGTATCCTCTCATTTGGATGATCTCTAAATCGTTTTGGTCTTCAAGTTTGTCGAGCAAAGAGAGCGTCTTTTCATAATCCTGTTGATCAAAGTAAAATAGTGCCGCATTGAACAGAACAGTCTTTTCGTCTGGAAATATTTCCAACGCTTTTTGGTAATAAGATTCTGCGTTGTCAAACTGTCCAAGATGTTCATAAACAAGTGCTAAGTTATTGTAGTAATAAGTCTTGTATGTATCGTTATCTATTGTTTCTGGTAGCGATTCCAAGTTTAATGGTTCTATTTGTAGCTCATTGGCCGACTTCATATCGATCGTTTTTTGGCTGGAGAAGCAGCTTTCTATCGATTCATTTTCTTCGTAAAATCGTTTGAGTGCAACCTCTTGATTGTCGAAATCTCTTCGATAATGTTGGAAGTATTTGACTACGCTCGCTACAGGCTCTGCTAATTGTTCAGTCTCTTCTTCTTTTTCCAGAGAATAGAAGTCGTATAGAGATTGTATTAAATCACTATTTTTACTTCCAAACCGATTTTTATCGATTAGCTGCGCTAAATAGTCGGCAGTCCGAGTAATACTTTTAGCTGGATTATACCGTTCATCCACGCTTTTTTGGAGCTGAACGCTGGCTAACAGGTCGCTATCAGTCGCTACCTCCAAGCCTAAAAGTTCAGCCTGTTCAACAGTGAGCCCCATTATTCCCGCTTGATCTATAGAGTAGTTTTGATAATCTACTTTAAAATCGCTCTGCTGGTGGATTAGCGCCAATATTAAGGCGGGATCAAAGCCGTGCTTGTTTCCAATATCTTCGATAAACTGGTAGAAAGAGATATACTCTTCTCGCTCCCAACTCTGACTTTTCAGAGCACTGAATGCCAACGATATATTTTTCAAGAGGTCATCATCTACCAACCTATTTGCTCTTGCAATGCTAAACTCAAGTCTTTCAAAGTCTTGCAGCTGGTAATAAGTATCGATTAAACTCAAGTGTAGCGGTGTATAAAGCGAATCTTTTTCAACGTATTCCTCTAATATTTTAGCCGCTATTCTATACTCCCCTTTAGCTTTGAACCTCAGCCCCGCTTCGTATATTTCTATCTCGTCAAGCGGCATATAGCTACAGGAGGTTAATATTACCGTTAAGAGCAAGCAAAGCAGTAAGTAACCCCTTTTCACTTTAACCTCTGCAGTATTTTATTGCTAAGGGTCAAATCTAAGTTTAGCCCGTATTCCTTATTTAGCTCAACCCCTTTTTGCAGGTGATATTTCGCTTCTTTTCGATTATTATTTAAGTAATAAGCTACCCCTATATTTGTGTGAGTTATCGCTGATTGGTCGTCTACCGATAGCGCAAAGCGTAGTTTTCTGATCGCTACTTTAGGGTTACGTTCGTTTATTTCTATGAGCGCTTGGGTATTGAGTAGCGATAAATTCCCTATATCTGCTTTTATCGGCATACTCTCCGCAAAACTTTTTGCACCGTAAAGCTTATAAGTCCATAAACTTTGATTTACTTTAGCCTCAATGAGATCGGTCATCTCTAAGATTGACAGTGCTTGTTGAATCGACTGCTTAATCTCAGTCGAAATGAAGACTTCGGTCGGCTTTTGAGTCATTTTGACAGGCAGGTTTAATACCTGTCCCGGTGAAATCAAGGAGGGTGAAGAGAGCTTATTGTATTGAGCAATTAGGAGTGGGTTGTTATGAAACCTATCTTCAACTTCAATGGGCAGCTGTCGACTAATCCTGGTCAGGTTATCACCACGTTTAACAGTTAATCTGTAATCGGCATCCGGCATCTGCTCTACCACAGGCTCAAGAGCTAATCCATACCGCCCTTGATACTCTTTTTTGAACGGAAAGAGTGTTTCCGAAAAAACTAATGGTGGGGTGTAATCACCATATTGTTCAGATAGATAGAGCTTTCTGGAGTATCCTTCTTCTTTCAGAGTGCTTAAACCGAGCTCTTTGCTTTTGAAACTATAGGCAAGCCCTAATCTTCCTAAATAGGCTGTTTTACTCTCATCGAAAGCAACCCCAAGCCCAAGCTCAACCCCTATTCGTCCCTGTTTATGCTGATATATTACTTCCGCTTTGGGAAAGGTGTTAACTCTAAAAACAATCTTGCTTAAGGGGTTAAGTTTTAGGTGGATGAGACCGCTAAGCTCATTATTAAGTCTAAGGTCAGACCATTCTTCCGACTTTAACTCCAGACGATTGCTAAGTCCAAAATGCCAGTTACCGTTATACCTGTATACAAATCCGGGCTCTATACTAACCTCAAACTGTCTGTTTTCAATGCCGTAACGAATACCGATGGCATTCGCCACACTATAGTTAGCATTAATACGCCGCCCTTTCAATATCTTGTAAGATGAGGCGTAGTCTTTATGGCTGTAGTTCAACTGTTGGTAAGTCGACCATTTAGCCCTATGAGGCTTATATATAGCGGCTCCGAACGCCCAATCTTCTTTTGATAATGTAGTTAAGTTTTCGGAATGATTAGCTAAGTAAAGTTCGTAAAAGGGGTAGTGTTCTTCAGTAATTTCAGCGGGGTTATAATACTCAACTAAAGAGAATAGCGTGCCACTCCAGAGCAGAAGCGCTACCGAAAGGATAAACAATACTCTCTTCATCGTTATACCCCAAACATAGATTTAGAAAAGGGGCAGAAATAAGCTCTGCCCCTATGCTATCTAATTCTATAGTCTGTTTGTTCTGTTTAGTTTTATTCGAAATCCTTAATTAAGTCGTCATATAGCGGGAAGCTGTTGCAGAGCTGGTTGACTTTTGTTTTGATTTCGGATAGTTTAGTCTCGTTATCATAGTTATCGTAAACTTCCCTAATAAATCCAGCAATCTTCACCATCTCGCTCTCTTTCATATCACGAGAGGTAACTGCAGGTGTACCCAATCTTATTCCGGAAGCGACGAATGGTGTACGGGTATCGAATGGAACGGTATTTTTGTTAGCAGTAATCGCTGCTAAGTCTAATGCCCCTTCCATAACTTTACCGGATGGTCCACCCTCTTCTTCGGTACCGAGGTCGATCAGTAATAAGTGGGTATCGGTTCCGCCAGATACAAGTTTGAATCCGTTATCTATAAGTGCTTTAGCTAATGTATCGGCATTTTTGATAACCTGTTTTTGATACTGTTTATATTCGTCTGACATTGCTTCTTTGAAGGCGACTGCTTTAGCTGCTATAATGTGCATAAGAGGACCTCCCTGTATACCTGGGAAGACCTGTCGGTCAACTTCTTGAGCGTGCTTTTCTTTGCAGAGGATGATCCCACTTCTTGGTCCACGTAAAGTCTTATGAGTGGTTGAGGTCACTATATCTGCGTAAGGTACTGGATTTTGGTGCAATCCTGCAGCCACTAAACCTGCGATATGAGCCATATCTACCATCAAGAAAGCGCCAACTTCATCAGCAATTTCTCTGAAGACTTTAAAGTCAATTGAACGTGGATAAGCACTTGCTCCTGCCAATAATAACTTCGGCTTAGTCTCGATAGCGAGCTTTCTAACCTTATCGTAATCAAACACACCAGTCTCTTTTTCCACGCCATAGTGAACTATGTTGTAGAGTGCGCCTGAGAAGCTTAGGGGGTGACCGTGAGTAAGGTGTCCGCCGTGTGAGAGTTCGAGTGAAAGGACGGTATCTCCCGGTTTAATCAGGGAAAAATAGGCAGCCATATTAGCTTGTGAACCTGAGTGAGGTTGCACGTTAGCGTGTTCTGCGCCGAAGATTTCTTTTGCTCTTTCGATAGCGAGTTTTTCGATCTCATCAACGTATTCACATCCACCGTAATATCTACCATAGAGGTTATAGTTAGCTTTACCAGTCTTTTTGCTCCAGCGATACGGGTATCCTTCTGCGTATTTATTAGTCAGGATTGATCCTGCAGCTTCTAATACAGCTCTGGACACAAAGTTTTCTGAAGCGATGAGTTCTAAGTTTTCTGTTTGTCTTTTGATTTCCTCACCAATAAATCCGAATATCTCGGGGTCTTTCAACTTTAAATGTTTCATTGTTACCCTCTCTCCTCGTAATCTTTTATTTGTTTAATTCTTTTGTTATGTCGTTCTGCGTTGCTGTACGGAGTGTCGAGCCAAATCTTGACGATCTCAAGTGCATAATGTGGTGCTATAAATCTACCGGGCAAGACTAATACGTTTGCATTGTTGTGTTCACGGCTAAGTCTGGCAAAGTCGGTTGAGTGACATAAAGCAGCTCTTATACCTTTGACTTTGTTAGCGGCGATAGAACTTCCTATTCCACTTCCGCAGATAGTTATGCCGAGCTCACATTCATTGTTAGCCACCTTTTCAGCAGCCTTGAACGAGTATTCTGGGTAGTCGACAGACTCATTGGAATAAGTTCCGCAATCGACTATTTCGTAATCCTTGCTAAGCTCTTTTTTAAGGTATTCTTTTAAATCGAAACCGGCGTGGTCACAACCTAAAGATATTTTCATTATATTACCCTAACCGACCCTTAGTTAGCCATGTAGCAGCCTAAGGCGATGGAGTAATATTTAGACTCAGTGTCTTCGCTGCGTGAGGTAAGGATAGCTGGTTTCTCCAGGCCTTGGAGCATAGCGCCAAGTCTGCCGCCGGCGAAAATGGTCAAACATTTGTAGAACATATTGCCTGACTCGATATTTGGGAAGACTAAGATGTCTGCATCGCCGTTAACAGGTGTAGGTACACCCTTAATCTCAACACCTTTAGGGTCGCAGGATAGGACGATGTCGAGCGGACCATCAATTATTATTTTGTCACCGAGCTTTTCACGATAGTATTCTGAGATTTGTCGTGCTTCCACTGAGCCGGGTATTTTATCTGTTGGTTTTTCAGTAGCTGAGAGAACTGACACCTTTGGAAGGGTTACGCCAAATTTATTTGCTACGTTGAGAGCATACTCTACCATTTGGATTTTCTGTTCGTAAGTTGGGAATGGTAAGACTGCTATGTCGGTCATGAAAAGCAGCTTATGATAGGAAGGTACTTCCATTACCGTAAGGTGGGTCAAGACGTTACCTTTAGGCAAGATCCCTTTCTCTTTGTCGAGAATCGCTTTAAGATAAATAGGTGTGCTTACCAGACCTTTCATAAGTACGTCTGCATCACCGTTCTTTACCAACTCAACCGCTTTAGCAGCGGAACCTGCTTCGTCTTTGACGTCGACTATCTCAAATAATGAGTTAGGTAATGAGTTTTTCTTCATCAGCTCTTCAATCTTCTGTTGGTCTCCAACCATGTAAGCACTGATAAGTTGATCTTTTACAGCCATAGCAATGGCGTTGATAGTGTTCGGGTCTTGCGCATATGCTACTGCTAAACGTTTCTTCCCGCCGTCAATAACTCTCTGTTTCATTTCATTCAGATTCTTAATCATTTCCTCTCCTTTTTATGCTGATAATGCTGCTAATGCAATTGAATATAATTTACACTTGGCGTCGTCACCACGTGACGGTAAAATGGCTGGAACTTTTGCTCCGACAACGAAAGCACCTAATTTAGCCTTCGCCATCTTAGTCATCGTTTTATAAAATACATTGCCCGATACTATTTCTGGAAAAAGTAGGCCGTCGGCGTCCCCAGCTACAACACCTTCGATCCCTTTTACATCCGCACTCTCTTTATCGATAGCGACATCCATTGCAAATGGACCGTCAATTATAGCACCTTTAATCTGCCCCCTCTGAGACATTTTTGCAATTATAGCCCCATCGACACAAGAGCTCATCTTAGGATTTACTTTTTCAGTAGCGCTGATTATTGCTATTTTTGGTTCGGCTATACCGAGCGAATGAGCAGTTTTAATCAGATAATTTGTGATAGCTATTTTCTGTTTTAAGTCAGGTTGGGGAATCACGGCTACGTCGCCAGCAATCAATAACTTATGGTAGTTTTGACACTCGAAAACTGTGACGTGACTCAATACACCGCCGGGTGGAAGCAAACCTCTCTCTTTGTTAAGAATAGCACGCATGTATTTGTCCGTGCTAATCAGACCTTTCATCAAGAAATCACCCTTCCCATCAAGAATTTGATCTACCGCAACAGTACCGGCTTTATTCTCATCTGGCTCGTTAATAATTTCGAATGCTTTATGGTCGCAACCCTTTTCTTTGCATACTTTCTGAATCACTTTTTCGTCACCGACTATTGTCGCTTCAATTAAACCCATACTCACAGCTTGATGAACGCTTTCAACAGTGTTTGCATCTTGACCGTAAGCGACAACGAGTCTTTTCTTCGGTCTTTCTTTGAGGTAGTTGAACGTATCGTCCAGCTTCGTTATTTTCACCGTTCCTCCAACAGATAGTTTTTTAAGCAATGAACTTACCTTTTCATTAAAGGTCAAGAAAATTGTATGATCTTCTTGAAAAGTAGTCGGAAAAGCCGGCAAAATAGATACTTAAACCAGTTCTTTACTGTAGACTACTAATAAGTCTCACCTTTATATTTCTTTTTATTTTGAATTAATCAGCAGGTTTGTTCGGCTTCAAAAACAGATAATTTTGGCCAATTGTTAAACTTTTCGCCAATATCAGACCTGTTAAGAGTTACCTGTTTACCACTATTCATCTCTTTGAGGGTAAACCTTTGACCCTCCATTTCCTCTGAACCGACAATGCAAACATATGGAATGTTGAGGCGGTTGGCGCTCTTTAGCTGGCTTTTAAAGTTGTTTTTGTCTATCTCGTACTCAACACTAATACCCTTTGAACGAAACTCTGCACAGAGCGCTAAAGCGTAGTCAATCGTCTCAGCACCAATATTGGCAACGTAAATACCGCTATTTCCGCTGTCGACAAGCGATATTCCCTCTGCTTCGGCAACGGCTAAAAGCCTTTCAACTCCACCTGCAAAGCCAACAGCCGGTGTATCTACCCCACCCAACTGCTTGACTAATCCGTTGTAGCGCCCACCACCAAGCAAGGCGTTTTGTGAGCCAAGGCTTGTGGTAAGGAACTCAAAAGCCGTGTTGGAATAGTAGTCTAATCCCCTTATTATGCGAGGATTTACAATATAATCTACCTTTAGTAAATTGAGATAGTATTTTACTTTTTCAAATGCTGCTGCACAATCCTCATCCAAGTAATCGAGGATTGATGGCGCCTCTTTACCGATCAGCTGACACTTCTCGTTTTTACAGTCGAGCAATCTTTTAGGATTCTTTTCCAACCTTTTGACGCAGTCGCCACACAGCTCATCCTTGTGTTTGGAGTAGTACTCTATCAAAGCGGCGTCATAAACAGGGGAGCATTTATCACATCCAATGCTGTTTATCTCTAACGTGTAGTTCTTTATCCCGATCTGTTTAAGAAAGTGATCGGCAAGAGCGATAACCTCGGCATCGGTATAAGGATTATTCGAGCCGATAAGCTCAACGCCATATTGGTGAAACTGTCTATATCTCCCTTTTTGTGGTCGATCGTACCTAAACATCGGTCCAAAATAATAGAGTTTCGCCGGCGCATATTCTTTGCCGAGATGATTTTCTATAAAACTACGAACTATCGGAGCAGTCCCCTCCGGTCGAAGCGCAAACTCGCGCCCCTTCCGATCAGTAAACCTATACATCTCCTTCTCAATTATATCGGTAACCTCCCCTACACCACGCTCAAAAAGATGTGCACTCTCAAATATAGGGGTCACAATCTCTTGATAGCTGTATAGATTTGCGGTTTCACAGAAAATATTGAGCAGTTTTTGCCACTTACTACTTTCACCCGGTAATATATCAAAAGTCCCTCTTGGAATATTGATCTTCTCTGACATTGGCGCTCCTTAAAATGGTATAGGGTAGTTTATTATCTCTCTTCGACAGGCTTGACCTGCTAAATTATAGGTGTGCACCTGCAGTCGATACTTATCTATTCTGCAGAATAAGTCAGTTAGCTCAGAGCAAATTTGCCGGCGGCACATCGTAAATTCTGCTTATTGCTGCTTCCTCCCGGACCTGACAAGGTTCACAGGTTACGATTGCGTCGGGTTTACTCCTCAACACCACTTCTCTCACCCACAGGTAGAGTCGGTATTCTTCTGCAGGAATTCAGTCCCTCTATAGCGGATTGAGGGTTACAGGGCACCGCTGGCTCCCCACCTAGCACACTGAATCACAATCTTTGAATATCGTTTTACTGTCAAGAATTGATAATTCTCAGATCCCCCCGTTTTTCATGAAGGGCAAATAATGCTGTTGTTGATCGTGCCATTTCCCTTTATATGGCTGTATATTTAGCCTTGTTACTAAGCTGAAACATGTTTCTACCAGCTTACTCAGTCGGTAATAAATGAACATATAAATATGTTTCCAACACTTTTTTTTGTACTGCATAATCGCCGGGAAAACAGCCAGGTATTGTAGAGCGAACTTTTTTAGTGAATAAAGGAAACACATAGCTAAAAGAAGTAGCTGATTCATATTCTGTAACCTTGTATAGCTACTTAGCTGGATTGATTCCCAACCATACCCTTGCTTGAAGTGGCGATGTACT
>Ga0265293_10000801_pt1 | contig 72504 bp, 68 predicted proteins | sample Munlanlewell138R_FD_192505 | JGI IMG/M metagenome (GOLD analysis project Ga0265293, IMG submission 192505) | Leachate microbial communities from a municipal landfill in Southern Ontario, Canada - Leachate well 138R | ecosystem: Engineered > Solid waste > Landfill > Unclassified | place: Canada... | reverse complement strand
TAGATCAGAAATCCCGTCTGCGCCTCGCCTGCGCCGGCCGCAAAAGCCGCCGAACTACTGAACAACAGACCGGCCAGCATCATTTTCATCATCCGTTTCATAATTTCCTCCTCTGTTGGTTGCTTGTCCTTGATTAGTGCATCGGCCGTGCCGCAATTGGGAAATATTCAATATAGTTCATAACCAGGTGAAAACATTGATCAATTGATGAAGCTCATCCAGCAACTAGAACAGTGTTTATAATCTAGATGTATAAAAAGAATATTCATCTGGAGCGTGGAAAACGCCCGAAAAGATCAAACATCGGTGGCGCAATGTCGGCGTAAGCGGTGGCTGCGGGTCAATACGGACGGTCGGCAAGGGTGTATGAAATCGATATACGGTCGCGGCGGATATTTATACGGGTAAGACAGGTGATCGAACGCAAACTTGACGAGAAGCGCAAAGTGGATAATAATCTTGTGAATTTCAACCGTTGGTCATTCTTTGGAACTTATTCTTTGAAAAGCATTATGCTTCCATTCCACAATCCTTTTCATTGTCTGAATTATACTGGTACAGTCAACAATCCAAATGCCGCGGAGATTGATCAATGGAATTGATTACCATGATGGTTATTGATGACGACGCAGTTATCCGGGAGGGTCTGCGCCGCATTTTTTCGGCCAAAGGCTATGCGGTGGAAATCTTCGACAGCGGGTATCCCGCCGTCGAGCGATTGCGGGAAAAGGAATTCGACCTGGTCGTCACCGATTTGAAAATGCCGGGACTGAACGGCATCGAAGTAGTGAAGAGAATCAAAAGCCTGCAGCCCGAAGTGCCGATACTGATCATTACCGGCTATGCCACCGTCGATACGGCGGTCGATGCGATGAAAAGCGGCGCCGTCGATTACATCGCCAAGCCTTTCACTCCCGACGATATCTGCAACAAAGTGCAGAAAGCGCTGGAACATAAAGCGGTCATGCTCGACGACATCTTTCTGCGCAAAGAGTTGAAGGAGCATCGTGGGTTCGACTCCTTCATCGGCGACAGCCGGGAGATGCAGAAGGTCTACCGACGCATTCTGCAGGTGGCGCCGACGGACAGCACCGTCTTGATCACCGGCGAAAGCGGCACCGGCAAGGAATTCGCGGCCCGCGCCATCCACCGGCACAGCCCACGCCATGACGGGCCGTTTGTCGCCGTCGACTGCACCGCCCTGGCGGAAAATCTGCTGGAAAGCGAGCTTTTCGGCCATGTCAAGGGGTCCTTCACCGGGGCGATGCAGACCAAAACGGGGTTGTTCAAGGTCACCGACGGCGGCACTTTGTTCCTCGATGAGGTGGCCAACATCAGCCTCACCACCCAGGCCAAGCTGCTGCGCGTCCTGCAGGAGCGGGAAATCACCCCTATCGGCAGTACGCAAACGGTGCCGATCGATATTCGGCTGGTTGCCGCCACCAACTGCAGTTTGCGCGATCTGGTCGCCGCCGGAAAATTCCGCGACGATCTTTTTTTTCGTCTGAATATCATCCCCGTCGATCTGCCTCCCCTGCGGGACAGAAATGGCGACCTGCGCCTGCTCACCGGTTTTTTCATCCGCAAATTCTCCGAGGAAATCGGCAAGGAGATCAAGGGGCTGGCCCCGGACGCTCTGGAAGTTTTGCTGTCGTATCCCTTCACCGGCAACGTGCGCGAACTGGAGAACATTATCGAGAGGGCGGTGGTCCTCGCCGAGAACGATTTTATCCAATTAGAAAACCTGGAGTTGCACCTGCCGGATCATCCGCGTAAACAAGCCGGTGAGCCGGTGCCACAGAACGCCAATGAGTTAAAGGAAAGAAAACGGCTCTTGCGGGAAAAGTCGGTGGATGAGATTGAGCGAGCCTTCGTTCTCGACGCACTTAAACGCAACGATTGGAATATAACCAAGGCGGCCGAGGAAGTTGGCATGCTGCGGCCCAATTTTCATGCCTTGCTGAAAAAGCAAGGAATCTCCCGCTCGAACGGGCATGGACAGAATCTGGCCATCGCCTCCGAAAACAACGACTAAACCCCAAACCCGGGGGGAATGAATGGTTCGGCGCACGCTCCCAGGCTGGATGAATCCGCTGCCTATTTCTTTGCTCTACGCATCGATCGGCGGGATCTGGATTTTTTCCACCGTTCTGCTCCTTGCCGAATGGCTGCCCGATCCGGACATTCTCAGGCATTGGGAAGTGCTGGTCTCCTTTGCCGGCCTGCTGCTGAGCGCCGGCTTTCTTTATTTCCTGATTCGCCACACCGAAATCACCCTCCGCACCTCGCAGGAAAACCTTTACCGCGTCAACGGCGCCCTCCAGGCGCGCAGCGAATGCAGCCAGGTGATCGTCCGCGCCATCGACGAACATGAACTGATGAACGATATCTGCCGCATCATCGTCGAGGCGGAAGGCTATCAACTCGCCTGGGTCGGGTTCGCCGAACAAGACGCCGGCAAAGTCGTACGGCCGGTGGCCCGTTGCGGGTACGAAAACAGTTATCTCGATACCATTCAGGTCTCCTGGGGGGATGACGAGCACGGCCAGGGTCCGACGGGCATCGCCATTCGCACCGGCAAGCCGAGTGTCGCCCAACATATTCAAACCGATCCGCGCTGGCGTCCTTGGTGGGAGAAGGCGCGCAAGTATGGATTTGCCTCCTCTATTTCCCTGCCGCTGTCCGCCGAAAGCCAGGTTTTCGGTGCGCTGGTGATCTTTGCCGGCGAGCCGGACGCCTTCGATGCGCAGGAGATGGAATTGCTGGCCGGATTGGCCGAGGATCTCGCCTTTGGCATCACCACCCTGCGCATCCGCCGTGAACGGGAGCGCGGCAAAAACGAGCGGCGGCTTCTCGCGACCATCATCGAGCAGGAAACCGATGGTATTCTCACCTTCAGCACCGACGGGCAGATCATCTATCTGAATCCGGCTTTCGAGACGATCAGCGGCTATCGCCGGGAGGAAATCGTCGGTCGCAATGTCGCCAGCTTCGAACGCAACGGCCCGAACCAGAACTTTTTTCAGGTGATGACCGATGCCATCGGCAGCGCTCAGGGGCGCACCGAGCGTTTTATCAACCGGCGCAACGATGGCACCATCTACGATGTCGAGGTAAAGATTTCCCCGGTCTGCGGCCCGGAAACAATATCGGCGTACGCCGCCGTCATCCGTGATCTGACGCACGAAGTGCAACTGGAGCGCCAGCTCTGCCAGGCGCAGAAACTTGAGGCCATTGCCACTCTGGCCGGCGGCATCGCCCATGATTTCAACAACATTCTGGCCGCCATCGTCACCAACACCGAAATGGCCATGGATCAGGTGCCGGAAGGCACCGATCTGCGCGAGCATCTGGAGATCATCATGCGGGCCGGCCTGCGCGCCCGAAATCTGGTACGGCAGATTCTCACCTTGAGCTGCCAGGGGGATAACGAGCAGCACCCGGTGCGTCTCGGTCTGATTGCCAAGGAATGCCTGAAACTGCTGCGCGCCTCGCTGCCGACCACCATCGAAATATGTTATCGGCCCGGCGACAGGGTGGGGATGGTGCTGGCGGATGCGACCCAGGTTCACCAGGTGGTGATGAATCTCTGCACCAATGCCGCCGACGCCATGCACGAAGGCGGATCGCTTATTGTCGAGCTGGCGCAGGTCGAACTGCCCGGTGCGGCGGTCGCCGGCGACCCCGGCCTGCCACCGGGGCGCTACCTGCGCCTGAGCGTTGCCGATACCGGTGAAGGCATGGACAGCCAGGTTATGGAGAGGATCTTCGATCCGTTTTTTACCACCAAGGGACCGGGTCGCGGCACCGGACTCGGGCTCTCCGTCGTGCATGGCATTATCAAAAACCACAGGGGGGGCATCGGTTGCAGCAGCGAACCGGGGGTGGGAACCACCTTCCGCGTCTACCTGCCGCAAGTCGGCGGGGAGCTGGCGGGGGAGGAGGCATCGCCAATTAGCGTCCCGCAATCGGGGAAGGAGCGCATTTTATTTCTCGACGATGAGGAAGACATTGTCTTTTCCGGCCAGAAGATGCTTGAAAGTCTCGGCTATGAAGTCGTGGCCGGCATCGACAGTCGGGAGGCCCTGGCCGTCTTCCAGGCGCAGCCGGATTCTTTCGATCTTATCATCACCGATCAAACGATGCCGCATCTGACCGGGGATAAATTGGCGCGGGAAGTCCTGCGCCTGCGGCCCGGATTGCCGATACTTCTTTGCACCGGCATGGGCGCATCCGGCGGCGGCGCCGTTAGCGCCAAAATGGCGCGGGAGATCGGCATCCGCGAAATTCTCCACAAACCGGTGGCGCGCAGTCAGATGGCCGCAGCCATTCGCCGGGCGCTGGAAACGAACGCATAGCGGGGTTCTGCATGGCCAGTGTGTTGATCATCGATGACGACGACCTGATCGTCTCCTCCCTCTCCATGATGGTCCGGCGTTTGGGACACGGCGCCGCCAGCGCCGCTTCTCTGGGGCAGGGGTTGCGGATGGCGGCCGAGCGCGAATTCGACGTGGTCTTTCTCGATGTGCGGATGCCCGATGGCAACGGGCTGGAGATTTTGCCGCAGATCGCCGAAATGCCCTCGGCGCCGGAAGTGATTATCGTCACCGGCTTCGGCGAGCCCGACGGCGCCGAGTTGGCGATCAACAGCGGCGCCTGGGACTACATCGAAAAAGGCGCCTCGGTCAAGGAAATGACCCTGTCCCTCGAACGCGCCCTGCAGTACCGCCGGGAAAAGAAGCCCGTCGCCGGCAAGCAGGGCATCGTGGCGCTGAAACGAGAGGACATTTTCGGCAACAGCCCGAAGCTGCGGGCCTGCCTGAACCTGGTGGCGCAGGCGGCGGGGAGCGAAGCCAACATTCTGATCACCGGCGAAACCGGCACCGGCAAGGAACTCTTCGCCCGCGCCATTCACGAAAACAGTCCGCGGGCGGAAAAGAGCTTCATTGTCGTCGATTGCGCCGCCCTGCCGGAAACTCTCGCCGAAAGTCTGCTTTTCGGTCACGAGAAGGGCTCCTTCACCGGCGCCGAAAAACCCCAGGAGGGTCTGGTGCGGCAGGCGCACGGCGGCACCCTGTTTCTCGACGAAGTGGGGGAGTTGCCTCTTTCGCTGCAAAAAACGTTTCTGCGCGTGCTGCAGGAGCGTCGGTTCCGACCTCTGGGGAGCACGCGGGAGGTGGCGAGCGATTTTCGCCTGGTGGCGGCAACCAACCGCGATCTCGACGCCATGGTGGCCGCCAACCTCTTCCGCAGCGATCTGCTCTTTCGTCTGCGCACCTTCACCATTGAGTTGCCGCCGCTGCGCGAGCGGACCGAAGACATCAAGGAGCTGATCCGCAGTCATCTCGACCGGTTGTGCGAAGGGTACGGGCAGGCGTCCAAGGGTTTTTCCCCCGATTTTCTCCAGGCGCTGCTCGCCTACCATTGGCCCGGCAATGTGCGCGAACTGGCGAATACGCTACTGCGCGCCTTTTCGGCCGCCCGCTTCGAACCCACCCTGTATCCCAAACACCTTCCCACCCAGTTGCGCGTCCAGGTGATGCGGCAGGCGGTCGGCCACAATTCCGGCGCACCCGCCCCGGCCGCCGCCGTACCGACGCGCACCCTGCCGAAACTGCAGGATTACCGCGAAACGGTCTACGCCGAAGCGGAAAAGAACTACCTGCACGACCTCCTCTCCCAGGCCGGCGACGATATAGCCGAAGCCTGCCGCCTCTCCGGCCTGTCCCAGTCCCGGCTTTATGCGCTGCTGAAGAAACACGGGATCGGGCGGGGCTCCAGGGCCATGGAGTAGAGGGCCCACGGAAGGAGGGCGGGGGATGAGCGCACTGAAATTCTTCCTGCCTTTTAGCTACCGTAGTAACCTTTTATTGCAAGAATAATGACAGTTTTAGTTATTTTAATGGCAATAAAAAATTTTATTTTTTGCCTCGAAAAGGTACGTTTTCTGTTATTTTAATGGCCATATTTGTTGCGAAAATGTCAATAAGATGCTATTAGAATGGCCATGATGGCAACCATCCAAATCTTCCGACTTGGCCGCTGGCGCACTGCGGGGACCTATTCTCCCGACCGGCGGGCTGTGGCGCGAGGTATTGCCGGCGGTGGTCTCTTCGAGTACGACATCGATTACACGGTCGAGCACCAGTGGGACGACGCGGCGCGGGTCGCTCTTTCCTATCCAGTCACCTTTGAGTTGCACCGTAGTGAACGCTGGCCCGCCTTCCTCCTCGATCTCATGCCGAGCGGCGCCGGTCGGCGGGTCTGGCTCAGACGCCTCGGGCTTCGTGACGGAGCGGCGGCGGATTGGGAGCTGCTGTTAAAAGGGGCGGGGAATCCCCCCGGCAACCTCCGTGTCGCCGAAGCGGTCATTCCCCCGGCCGGTCCGCACCCCGGCTTCACCCGCGAGGAAATCGTCGAGAAAAGCGCCGACTTCATCGAATACGCCGAGGCGCGGGGGGCTGTAGTCGCCGGGGCCACCGACGTCCAGGGCGACGCGCCCAAATTTCTTCTGGCGCGGGACCGCAACCGTCGCTGGCATCCCGACGGCGGTCTCGAGGACCGGGAGGTTCTCGACTGCTGGCTGGTCAAGTTTCCGCGCGGCAAAACCGCTGCAGACCATAGCGTTTTACGCAACGAAGCGCCCTACCTCGAGGTGGCCCGCCGTTTCGGCCTGCGCGTCGGCGGCCCGTTACAGTTCGAAGGCGATAGCCTGTTCATCCCCCGCTTCGACCGGGCCGTCGGGCCAGCCAGGCTTGAGCGCCACGGTTTCGAGACACTCTGCGCCGCCGCGGGTATCTCCGAATTTGGACGGCGAGGAGATCACGGCCGCTTCTGCCAAGCCATCGCGCATGTTGCCTCCGAGCCGCAGGTGGAGATCATCGAATATCTGCGGCGCGACATCCTCAATGCAGCCCTGCGCAACACCGACAACCACGGGCGCAACACCGCCTTTCTCAAACTCGGCGATGGCTCCATTCGTCTCTCTCCCCTCTACGACTTTGCGCCGATGTTTCTCGACCCGGAGGGGATCCCTCGCAGCAGTCGCTGGGCCGCCGAAGTCGAGACGCAGATCGGCCGTCCCAACTGGGGCAAAGTAGCCGAGAGCCTCGCCGCTTTCATCGATGCCGCAGAGCTGCGCCGCCTGCTGGCCGGAGAAGCCGAGGCGGTGGCGGCGCTCCCCGAGACGATGCGGAGCTGCGGTGTGGAGGACTCCGTCATCGACAAGGTTGCCCGTCGCTGCGCCGAGGTGGCCGAAGACCTGCGGGACGCCGGGGTGAAACGATAACCATGCCGAAAAGAGCGGGCAAAAGACGAACGCCGGAGAAGATCCGGCAGGAAAAGGAGGCCCTCTACGCCGAGATCGACGGGGGACTGCTGAGCATCGGTCAGGCGACCCGCCGCATGCGCAAGATTGTCGGCTTGACGCAGACCGAATATGCCGAGAAGGTCCTGAAGATCTACCCCCGCGTCCTGATGGAAATCGAGCGGGATCGCGGCAACCCGACCCTGGAGACGCTGGAAAAAATCGCTCGCCCTTTCGGTTTGAAGGTGGGTTTCGTGACGAAGGCGTCGCACCTACCGGGAGCGGAGGAGTGAGGCTGGGGGCTGCAACCTGCCGGGGGTGGCGACTTGCTCTCTGGCCGCATTGTTGGGGGCATCCTTACTCCGCGTCAGTTCCGGCCAGCTGCTGAGAGGCAGAGGGAAAGAGATCGACCGCGGCGCAAAAGGACTCATCCAGGCGGCCAAAAGGAGAGCCCGTGGATATCGCACCACGAAGAACCTGATCAACATGGCTTACCTCATTGCCGGTAAACTCGATTTCAGGCTACCCACTTGAAACAGCGAGGAGCCTCATTTTGCCGATTCTGGACCCGTAAGGTGCTGAAATTTAATATGCCATAATCGGCACGACTCGACATTCCGCATATTCTGCAGCACGATATTGTTCGCGGCATCGAACGCAACGGCTCCTTGATGATGACCGGCGCGATTTCACGGAAAGGCTCGGGAACCTCCTTGAGGCGTTGATGCCCAATCTCCACTATCTGCGCCGGCCGATCCGTACCTCTTTCCACGTTCATGCGCAAGCTTCTTGCCGGCTATGCAACCACCTCTTTGCCATAACCGTTCCGGCCACATTTTTCGCGATACAGAGCCTGGAGCGCTCGCAACTTACTTTCCAGTCGATGCGCGGATTCTGGGAGATGTCGATTTCGTCGAACGCCCGAGAGCTAAAATGACAACGTTAGACTCAAGCTGCCCTGTGCCGGATAGAGCGGTTATTTTGAAACATCTGGTCATTTAGATTAGAATTCAGTATATTACGCACGCTCGTGGGCGGATTTCGATCCCACTGCACCAGATGAAGATAAACCGGTTTTGGTCCTTCGGAGACTTTATGAGCAACCGCGAACGACGCCCCCTGGAGAGAATCAGCCTCACGGGCTACAAATCCATCCGCGAGCTGAAGTGGTTCCCCTTGGGAAGAGGGCTGAACGTGCTCATCGGCGCCAACGGTTCCGGCAAAACCAATTTCATACGTTTCTTCGAGTTGCTCGGCCATCTGATGGACCCCAACAAGGGGCTGCAGAATTATGTGAGCAGCCGAGGGCGGGCGGATGCTCTTCTTTTCCGAGGGATGAAGGTCACGCCCGAGTTCTCGGCGCACCTCCAGTTTGGTATGAACGAATATATGTTTACGCTTAAAGCGGCCAGTGATCGATCGCTCTTTTTTGCCCAGGAGTCGGCGCCATTCAGGGGGACTATTTACGGCAAAGATGACAACAACCAGGGTAAAGGGCATGCTGAGAGCAAATTGGTAAGCAAAAAAAAATTGAAACCCGCTGAGCAGTGGGTTGTCGATACCATCCGCGACTGGCGCGTATATCACTTTCATGACACCTCACCTTCGGCACCGGTGATGGGTTTGTGCAACGTGGTCGATAATGACGTCCTCCACGGCGATGCTTCCAATATCGCTGCCTTCCTCCTGCGTATTGCCCAATCCCATCCGGAGCATTTCGCGCAAATTGAAGAGACGGTGCGGCAAGTCGCACCTTTTTTCGGTGTTTTCGTTCTCAAAGAAGTCTCCCAAGGCCAGACGCAACTGCTGTGGAAGGACCGCTATTCGGACCTGCTCTATTATCCCCACCAGCTTTCCGACGGCACCCTTCGTTTTATCTGCCTGGCTACCCTGCTGCTTCAGCCCGAACCGGCATCGACCATTATCATCGACGAGCCGGAACTCGGTCTGCACCCGTACGCCATCAAACTATTGGCGAGCCTGCTCCATGAAACCTCGCAGCGCGCCCAGCTCATTGTTTCGACACAATCCTCGCTTTTATTGGACGAAATGACGCCAGAGCAGGTCATTGTGGTGAACCATCGGAATGGGGAAAGCGTCCTGGAGTGGCCTGACCCGGATCGGCTGAAGGAGTGGCTGGAGGAATACACCCTTGGTCAGCTGTGGGAAAAGAATGAACTGGGGGGGCAGCCTTGAGTTGGCTGCGTCTGTATATCACCACCGAAGGGCAATCGGAACGCAAATTCGCCGAAGAGGTGCTTAGTCCCCACCTTGCGGCGTTCGATATCGATGTGAGAACGCGGGTGGTTTTGACCAATCGCAAGATGGGTAAAAGAGGCGGTATTCTCGATTTTGACAAAATTCGGGGCGATTTGCTACGCCTCATGCGAGAGGACCGCCAACCGGAGGCGCGATTCACCACGATGATTGACCTTTACGCGTTGCCGGCGGAGTTCCCCGGGTGGCCGGAGGCGCGGCGGAAAAATCAGCCGGCGGAAAGGGTGGCAGCTCTCGAAGCAGCCTTTCAGGCGGAAATGGGGGACCGTCGTTTTCTCCCTTATATCCAACTCCACGAATTCGAAGCGCTGCACTATTGTGATTTGTCGCAACTGCAACGGCGGATTGCAGCCACCGAGAAAGGTTTCGCCGCTCTGGCTGCCGAGGTGCGCGGGATGGAGCCCGAGGAAATCGACGAGGGGGCGACGACCGCGCCGAGCAAGCGCATCATAAACCACATACCGATTTACGAAAGGTTGAAGGTCCGCGTCGGGGCCCCGGCGGCTGCGGCCATCGGACTGCCGGCCCTGCGCGCCAGATGCCCGCATTTCAATGCCTGGATCAGCCGGCTGGAGCGCCTGTCCGTTACAGCGGCCGAGTTGCCATAAATTCAGGGAAAGCGAAATAATGTCCAAGCACTCTGCGGATCACGCCCGCTGGGGGGAATACAACGGGGTCAAGCTTGAGTTTCGGATATTCTTTCCTCTTTGGGAAAAAATCCGGGACATTGCTCACAAATTTATCTTGTCAGAAGCAAGGCCTTAATCCGCTCGAATTCCTCAACCATGCCTTCCCGGTGCGACCATCGCTCAACCTCCCCCGGATCGCCCCCTCAGCAAAGCGTGGATGCCCGTAACGGTTCAACCCTCCCGCCCCCTGCATGATCTTCTAAAAAGACCGCATGATCTTTAAATAAGATCAAATTGCCGGCTCTTTTGGGGGACTACACAACGCAATATTGGACTGTCACTCACTACGAGTCTTTCTTGCCGGACAGGAAAAAATCCTGCCGGACAGGAAAATTCGCTTCGGCTCACCTCACCTCCAAGTCCCTAAACCCCAGAAAATATTTCAAAATTCACGGTTTCCGATTTTCTCTTTGCGCCGGTACGGTGGTTGCTCTAGCTAAAGACCAAGAGAACAAACCACCGGGTTCATATCGGAAAGGAGAAAAGCCATGAAAGCCAAAATCGTCAACTCTCTCATCGTCGGGCTGGTCGTGATCGGTACCGTTTTTCTTGGCCCCATGGTGGCGGCCGACGGTAGCGGCAACCTGATGCCAACTCTCTTTCTCGGCTTTTTTGCCGTGATCATCGCCCTGCAGGTTGTCCCGGCTCTGCTGCTGTTCGGCGCCATGCTCCGAGAAATCTTTCGGCGGGTATCCGGCAGGGAAGGGGAGCAGGCGCGTTCCGGCCGAAAAGGGTGATGAGCTGCCTCCAGCGAGGAGAGAATCATGAACGAGCAAGGAATTCTCATAGCCGACAAGGACAGTGAAACCCGCAACCTGCTGGCCGATATTCTGGGCAAAGCCGGCTACCGGGTGAAAACGACCGACTCCGCCGCCGAGGTGCTCAACGACATCCTGGAGAAAAACGCTCATGTCATTCTGGTCGGCAGCGACCTCAACGAGAACGTAGCGGCCTCGGATTTGATTCCTCTGATCAAGAAATGCGATCGCAATCTGACCATCATCCTGGTTTCCGATGAAAAATCGTTGCCGATGGTGCGCAAGATTCGTCGGGAGGGGATTTTCTACCATGCTTTGCGCCCGGCAAGCCTCGGTGATCGTGAGGAAATCTGCCAGGCGGTGAAATGCGCCTTCAAAAATGTTCTTAACGTCCTGAGTGTCCGTTAACCCGTATCGAGAGGAGTTCGCGATGAAAACGAAAATAGTGACCATGCTCACACCCATCCTGTTCACCTTCGGCGCTTCGGTCGCCCTGGCCGCCACCGGCCGGGAAGATAACAGCTCTTTGGTGGTCTGGGGCTTTCTCGGTTTTTGCGCCTTGATTGTCGTGGCGCAGTTGGTGCCGCTGATCGGCAATCTGCGGCAACTCGCCCACGCCAGGAAGGAAAGCCAGTTGCAGCCCAGCGCCGTCAAAACCGCCGGCAACAAGCAGGGATAAGGAGGACGCCATGAAACAGAGGATGCTCTGGAGCGCTGCGCTGATTGCCTTGCTGGCGGCCGCCGCCTTCGGACCGGCCCTGTTGGGGCTGCCGGGCGGCAGCCTGGCCGGGCTGACGATTTATTTTTTTCTCGGCTATTGCGCCATCATCGTCGTCGCCCAACTGTACTCCTCCCTGCGGGGGGTGCGCTTGGTGCTGGAGGAGTGGACGGAGAAGAAAAGGGAATCCAAACAGGTGCCGCTGCGCTGACCCTGGAAACCACTTATCTGCGGAGGCTGAAAATGAAACGAAAGAAACTCTACCTGTGGTGCATCGGCTGGGCGGTCACGGCGGCCTTCATGGCCCCGCTTTCTGTCGCTGCTGCTGAAAGCTGCATGGATTGCCACGGCGATGTCGATGCGGTCGGCGCCGAATTGGCCATCGATCCTTTGCGGTTCGATCACACCGCCCATGCCGATCTCGGCTGCTCCGGTTGCCACGCGGTGGGGCAAGACCACCCCGATGATGGGCTTTCGCCATCCCGGGCCGCCTGCGGCGATTGCCACCAGGACATCAGCGACGAATACGCCCTGAGCGAACACGCCGCCGGCGCCACCTGTGGCGATTGCCACAACCCGCATGCGGCGCACAATACCGGGGCGGTCTCCGGGATGGACATGAATCGACAATGCGCCGCCTGCCACGCGTCGGACGAAATGGCGACGGCGCACGGCGTCTGGCTGCCGCAGGCCGAACTGCACCTGGAGATGCTGCCCTGCGTATCCTGCCACACCGGCTCGGAGAATTATGTCATCAACCTGTTTATCACCAAACGGCCGGCCGACCCCGCATCAGGCGTGCCCGCCCGCGGTGAGCCCTTTAATCTGGTGACCCACGAAGAATTGCGGGAAATAACGGGAGATAAGGATATTGCCGCGCTGATCGACGCCAACGGCACCGGCACCATATCGATTTCCGAACTGCGGCGATTCAACGGCAGCAGCGAATATCCGGGTCTGCGCCTGAAGGGGATGCTGACGCCGGAGTCTGTCACCCACAATGTGCAGATTCTCGACAACCGCTGGGACTGCACCTTCTGTCACGCCTCCGGCGGCGAAACGATGCAGACCAGCTATCTTTCCCTGCCGCAACCGGACGGCAGCTATCGCCGCATGTCGGTGGAAAAAGGGGCGATTCTCGATGTCCTGAACGGCACGCCTGATTTTTACATGATGGGCGCCACCCGCAACGCCTCGATGAACCTGTTGGGGTTGGTGATCATCGCCGGTGGGCTGGTGATGCCGGTGGGACACGGTTTTCTGCGATTCCTCACCCGCAAGAACAGACGCTGAAAGGAGCCCGGGCCATGACCGAACATAGCGAACATGCCAATAACTCCCGTATCTATCTGCAACCGACGCCCGTGCGCATCTGGCATTGGCTCAACGCCATCGGCATCATCACCCTCGGCATTTCCGGCGCGCAGATTCGCTTTCCCGAGTATGTCAACCTGTTTGGCGCCTACAAGTCGGCCATCCTGCTGCACAACGCCGCCGGCATTCTGGTGGCGGCCTCCTTCTCCCTCTGGTTCTTTTACTACACCTGCATCGCCCGCCGGATGACAGCGCTGTACGTGCCGAACAAGGAAGAACTGCAGCACGGATTGCTGCGTCAGGCGATCTTCTATTTCTTCAATTACTTCCGTGGCAAACCGAACCCACATCACCCGACCCCGGAGAACAAGTTCAACCCGCTGCAGAAGTCGGCCTATCTGGCCATCATGTTCGTTCTCGTGCCGCTGGTGAGCCTGACCGGCATTCTGCTGATGAACATCGCGCCGCTGCGCGAACTGGTGCTGCTCATGGGCGGGCTGAAAGTTCTCGTCGGCTTGCACTTTCTACTCGCCTGCGCCCTGTGCGCCTTTCTCTTCTCCCACGTCTACCTGGCCACCCTCGGCCGCACCCCGATGGCTTACATCAAACCGATGTGGACCGGTTGGGAAGAAATCGAGGAACTGCACGGGGAAGAAGGCGCGCTCAAGCATTAACCATCGAAAACACGAGAAAGGAGGCGGTCATGAACGCAAGGCATGCCATGGGAACGAAAGCCCCTTACCATCTGCAGGAAATGCAGGCGCTGTCCCGGCGGGGGATGACGGAACTGGTCCTGTTTCTGCTGATCAGCACCGCCTTCTTCTTCTGCCGCCAGACCGATCTGCTCGCGCCGCTGGCGGAAAGCGCCCGACAGATTCTTGGTTGTCCGCCGCCGGCGGCGCTGATCACCATGGCCGTAGCCGGCTATGTGGCCTCCGCTTCCGTTCTTCTGCTCAACCGCATTCTCACCGGCGCCCGGCCGCTCTTCAAATGGTCCAATCTGTTTTTCCGGACCATCTTCTTCCTCTTCTACGCTTTCGCCGCCGCGCTGGAGAGCCATTTCATCGGCGTTTTCGTCGCCGGACTCGTCCTGTTCGCCCTGGAGCAACTGAATATTTGGACCTATTGCGTGAAAACGCAGCCGACGGGAAAGGCGCTGCCGAGCAAATCGTGAGGGTGGGTTGTACCAAAAAGCAAATCGCCGGGGCATTTCATCTGCCACGGCGATTGCTTTTAATCCAAACAGGGCGACTGACCGCTAACCCAGATCATCCTCCGCCGTGGTGAAAGCGGGCGGCAGATCGCAGCCGCTGGGGATCTGGAACGGCACCGGATAGCGGATACCGGCCTTGTGGGTCGCCTGCAGCGCCTCGGCAGTGCGGGCGAACCATGCGGCGGGAATGCCGACCAGCAGTTCATGATCCTGGGCCATGGCGAAGCGCCGGTCGCCCAAACAGGGGATTTCGACCGCTGGCTCGCCGGTGCAAAACACCTGCGCCACCCCCCGTGAACACACTCCGGCGTCGCCGGAACTCCTCATGACGAATTCGCCGCCGGCGTGGTAAAGAAAAGCCTGCACAAAGCGCATCGCCTGGGCCGAATTGCAGTAGATTACCGCCAGATCCGGAGAAAATCCCGACAGCGGCCGCTGCAGCGGATAGGTCAACACCCCGGCGAAACGCTCGATGACCCGCGGCATTTTCTGCTGCATGGCCGCCGCGGCGGCTTGATCCTGCTGATAGACCCCGCAATTGACCGCTCCGGAAGAAACCCGCTCGGGCCGCTCGATCATGCCGGTCGCTCCGGCTCCCAGCACACAGTGCGCCGTTGTCGCATCCGTCCAGGTCGACCAGCCATACATCCGGCTGTAGGCGATCTGTTGACAGATGGCCAGTCGTTGGTCCTTTACGCGAATTTTGGCTGTGGCCAACTGCGCGGCATCGCGGACCAGATTCACTCCGACCGGCTGGGTGGCCGGATTCACGGTTTCCTTGACGGTGGCGAGAAAATGCTCCATTCAGTCCTCCTCAGGCAATTGGCGGGTGAAAAGGGTCTAAACTTTTTTGACGAACTCCGATTTCAACTTCATCGCGCCGATGCCATCGATTTTGCAATCGATATTATGATCGCCATCGACCAGACGAATATTTCTGACCTTGGTCCCGACCTTTACCACCGACGACGAGCCTTTGATCTTGAGATCCTTGATCACCGTGACCGTGTCGCCGTCCGCAAGGACATTGCCATTGGCGTCCTGAATCGTCGGCTCCGCGTCGCTTGCACTGGCCGCTTCACTGGACCATTCATGGGCGCATTCCGGACAAACATACATATTCCCGTCTTCGTAGGTGTATTCGGATCCGCATTGCGGACATTTGGGTGATGAACTCATGGGGCAACCTCGGGTTTAAGGGTGGAAAAAACGTAGCGCGACATCGGCGGTGAGCCGATTGATTATCAGGAAGTCGCCGAATATGCAACCTTTTTTGACAGGATGCAGTCTATTGAAACGGCTCGGGGGGAAGATTGCGGCCAGCAGCTCGGGCAAGAACGGCGGCAGGTGGCGGGGATGATAGCGCGGCAGATGATGCCTTTATCAGTCGAGCGGCGCGGTGGCATTGCCGCCGGTTTTGGCGAAAATCGCGTCAATCGCCCGGGCAATGGCGGTCAGGGAGGCCAGGGCTTTCTCCTCTTCGAGAAAATAGGGGTCCGGAATTTCACCGTCTCCCGAGACCCCGGCAAGAAGCCAGGTCTTTGGCCGCGCCTCGGGAAACCTCGCCAGCAGATCCGCCAGATTCCAACGATCCATGACGAAGATCGCATCCGCTTCCCGGACATCCCCCGGCAGAATGGTCCGGGAGCGATGCCGCGAGAGATCGAGTCCCCAACGGCGGCCGGCCCGCACGATCCGTTGTGGGGTCTGGCGTCCTGGCTCCGGGTGGAATCCCGCCGAAACGGTCCGTGCGCCGGGGCTTTTCTGCCGCCAGTAGGCTTCGGCAAACGGACTTCGGCAGATGTTCCCGTAGCAGAGGAGCAGCACCGTTCCCGCGCCGTCCAGAGCGGGGCGGCGGTTGGCGCATTGCGATAAAAATCGCGTCGCCTGCATCCGGGCGTGCAAACTCCTGAGCCGGTCGAGAACTTTGTCCGCAACCGCTCCCGCTACGCTGTGGACGCCGGTAAGGCCCTGACAGAGTCCGGGCAACGGATCGCTCCACCAGAAATAATCCCCTCGGGTGCGGATCGATGGCAGGACAAAATCGGCGACGGCGCGGATCTTTCCGGGGCGCTTCACGCCCCGCACCGGTCCTCTTCCTTTCAGGACGGAAGTGAGATAGCCGAATTCGCCCGGATAGATGTTCCGGCACCGCACCCCGATCCTGCTGGGGGATGGAGTGTCCACCGGCGCGCCATGCAGGTAGCACTCGAGCAAGGTTTTCGGAAAATCCGCATTGGAGTGCAGAGCAAGCGCCAGAGATCCCCAGAGCCGGCCGTTTATTTCGAGAAAGTAGTCCTTGCCGCCGGAACGGCGGAATTCCACCATCCCCGCGCCCTCGAAATGGGTGGCGGTGAGGAGGCGGGCGGCGTCCGCGAGCAGCTCGGGGGCGTCATGGCCCTCGCGAAGCGACGACCATCCGCCCCAGAACGGCACCTCGTGCAGACGCTTGTGGGCGAAGGAGATATGAATGCGATCGCCCCAGCGGAGCAGGAAAGCGCCAACCCCATGGCCGGGCAGACATCTCTGGACGATCCAGGTGTCGCCCTGCCGGTCGAGATCGTCGAGAAGGTCGGCAAGCTGCCGGCGGTTTTCCATATACCACTGCCGACCCTTCAGGTATCTGCCTGCCGCCGTCAGCCGGTTATCCGTTTTGATGATAATCGGCAGTGGCAAGTCCATGGCCGCATCGCGGTCGAAGGCGGTTTCCGGACACCGGATGCCGGCTTTCAGGGCCTTTCGCACGGCGGCGCGCTTGCTGAGAATATAGGGCAGGGAGGCGGCCGGCGGCACGATCGCCCGGATGTTTCCCAGGTCGGCCGCCGCCACCAGCGCCGCTTCGGAAACCGGCAGGACGGCGTCGTACTGCTTCGCCTGCCGCGCCAGCCAGTCCTTGAATCGATTCTGATCGGACCACGGATCGGGATAGGTCGCCATCTCCGCAGTAAAGCGGGAGTAGGCGACCGCTGGCCGTTTCGCATCGGGAGACCCGGCGGTGACCCGGCACCCGGCCCGGCCAAGGGAGCGCGCTGCGCCGAGGCCGGCGAGTTCATGCGTATCGGTGACGAAAACTTTTATCGTCCCAGGCATTTGAGCAAGTGGTAATCCATGTGATGTACCCGCATCCTGAAGGTTGTAAAAGAGTTGTCGGCGCCGATTCCGTAGCGATGCAAAGACAGGTGATCGGAACCGGCAGGGTTTGGACCTTCTATGGTGGAAACGGCTACCTGAATTCCGGCGGCTTTGAGAACGGCCGTATCGAAAGCGTCGAAATCGCCGGCGCGGCCGTTCGGATAAGAAAAGAGGCGGCAAGGTCTGTCGGCCAGACGTTGCACGGCGCGAATGGAATTCTCTATTTCGTGGGTGCGCGCAGCCTCGGGAAGCAAGCGCAAAATGGCGTGGCTGGCAGTATGGGCGCCGAATTCGATGAGTCCCGAATTCGCCATTTCCCGAATCTGAGCGGGGGCGAGCATGCGAAAAGGCGATCCGGCCGGGATCGGTTTGTCCGGATCTTCGCCCAGGGTCTGGACGATGGCGCGCATGCCGGATAGCAGCTCTTCATGGGGAAAGCGTTTGAGCCATGCCTGAATGGCCGCCCCGGCGTCTCGCCGGTCGGCATTGCTGCCTAATTTGTAAGTCCTGCCGTTTAGTTGAATCGATTTGCGTTGCGTCCGGGCGATGGCTTCGTTCACCCGGCAGAACCATACCGTATCTTCCGATCCGATCAAATCGGTCACCAGGAAAATCGTTGCCGGAAGACCGAGTTCCCGCAGAATTGGAAAAGCGACGCGGTAGTTGTTTTCGAAACCGTCATCGAAGGTCAGGACCGCCGCCGGTTTGCCCCGCCAGCGCCAGCGAGGAATTTTGCCCAGCGGAATGACATCGAAGTTCTGTTTCAGGTACAGCAACTGGCGGCGGAACGCGGCCGTTGGTAAAAAGCACCAATCCGCCACGGGCAGTTCCTGGTCGACGATGGCGTGGTACATGAGAATGGAAGCATTTTTGTCGCACTTTAAGCGATGAAAGTACTGGGGGATTTTCCTGCCAACGAGGATTTTGAACAGACTGCTTAGCAATTCGATCACCCCCAACAAGCCCGATGCGAGGCCATGTCCGATACATCCAAATAAAGCTGAGCTTATCTCTAAAAACCTATCTTTCAAGAGAATCGCGCCTCTCGACGCCCGCACACCCGGCGCTTGCCGTGCCGCCGGGCATGCGCGGCAATTTTCAGAGCAGACAAATCTCTATTTGAAATTTTTTTTCTTATAGGTTAATCTTTTTTTCATTCAGCACCTAAATGGACAAACGATTTCTCTCCGCCCAATTGAATAATCTCCCGGGATAAGCTCCATTTGCTTTTCCGGCACGGGAGCCGAGCATGTCGCGCAGCATCGCCTCAGGGATTCTCTTCGGATTACTTGGCTTTGCCGGCAACTGGTTCGGAATCGAGCTTTTTTTCAATCTCGATTTTCTCTTCGGTTCTTTTTTCGTCGTTTTCGCCCTCCTGCGTTTCGGACCGACGGCCGGCATCCTCGCCGGCATCATCGCCTCCTTCAGCACCTATTGGCTCTGGAGCCACCCCTGGGCCATCGTTATTTTCAGCAGCGAGGCTGTCTTTCTCGCCTGGCGTTCGCGCCGGCCGGGGCGCGACCTGCTCACCATCGATCTCCAGTATTGGCTATTCCTCGGCGTCGCCCAGGTGTGGGTTTTCTATCACCTGGTAATGGGGATTTCGCCGCAAACCACCGAGCTGGTTGTTCTCAAGCAGGCGCTTAACGGCGTCGTCAACACCCTGCTGGCGATTCTGGCCTATCTGCCCTTCCTCGCCTGGCGCTGTCGCCGGGACAATCTTCCCTCCTTTCGGCAACTGACCTTTCTGACCTTGGTTTCCCTGGTGGTGCTGCCAGCCTTCACCTTTCTCCTCTGGGACCTGCGGCATCTCGAAATGAAGCGACTGCAGAAAGATCTTGGCGACAGAATAATTCGCATCGTCGACCGGACCACGCAGGTCGTGCCGCAACGGCTGGAGGGGCAACTTCGCGCCGTGCAGGCCCTGGCCCAACTGGCCAACGATCCGAATGAAAACAATCCGGAATTGCAGTCGCATATCGAAATGATCCATGCGGCGACCCCAGCCCTGAGTCGAATGTCGGTATTTGATCGCAACGGGCTCATTGTCGCCCACACCCCGCCGCATCTCCAGGGCGGGTCGGCCGTGGGGAGAAAGCTGGCGCAGTTGCCTTTCCTGGCTGAACTGCAGGAGAAGAAAACCCCTTTGGTTTCCGACATTTTTCCCGCCAGGATGGGCGAGCCGGTGCCGCTGATGGCGGTGGTGGCGCCGATCCTTCGCGGTGACGAACTCATCGGTTATTGTGGGGGGATTCTGGATGTGGATTCTTTATCCGCATTGCTGCGGGCCATGGTCGGCGACGACGAAGTAGCCGTAACAATCCTCGACCGGGTGGGGCAAGTGGTGGCGAGCACTCGTCGGGATTATGTGGAAAAAGGTGAATACCGGCGACCCGAGGGGGAAGCGACGCTGATCGCGGCAAACGGCATCCTCCACTGGGTGCCGCATCGGCAAGCAGGGACCAGCGCCATGCAGCGCTGGATGAACTCCTTTTTTATCATGGAGACGAAGTTCGACGATCACACTTCATGGACCGTTGTCGTCGAAGCCTCCGCTGCGCCGATGGTTGCGGTGCTGAATCAGGAGACGCTGAACGCGCTTGTCCACATGGCCGTGCTGCTTCTTCTCGCCGTTCCTTTGTCCCACCTGTTCAGTGGCGGGTTCAATCGCACCATTCTCAAATTGCAGCAGACAAGCACCGAGCTGGTGGCCAGCATGCAGGGGGACAGGGCGATTGTCTGGCCGTTCAGCAGAATCCGCGAACTGGATCGGTTGAGCCGCAACTTTCAGCAGGTCAATGACGCTCTTTTCTCCTCTTTCAAGAACCTGCGCGATCTCAATGAAAATCTGGAACAGCAGGTCTCCGCCCGCACCCGGGACTGGGAGCGCACCTTCGACGCCGTCCCGGACCTGATCGTTCTTTTCGACAAGGATCTTCGCATTATCCAGGTCAATCGGGCCGTAACCGACTATCTGGGGATCGCCAAAGAGGCGGTGCTCGGCCGCACCTGCAGTGAAATCTTCCAGCATGGTGAGCAATCCACCGCTTTCTGCCTGCAGACCGAAAATTTGGAAAGCCGCAGTCCCCAGTCGGGCGAAATGGTGGAGAAGGGCACCGGCAAGACCTTCTTTGTGACGACTTCGCCGATCTTCGACGAACAGGGCCATTATCTGAGCACCGTGCGCGTCGGCCGCGAAATTACCGACCAGAAGAAGCTGCAGGAAAAACTCGAGTTCCTTTCCCTGCACGACGATCTGACCGGGCTTTACAACCGGCGAGCGTTCGATCAGGAATTGGAGAAAGAATGGCGCCGGGGGATGCGGTTTTGGCAACCGCTTTCGATCCTTCTCATCGATATCGACCATTTTAAAGCCTACAACGACACGTGGGGGCATCCGCAGGGGGATGCCTGCCTGCAAGCCGTTGCCCACGCCATCGATTCGGCGGCGCAACGAGCGGGGGATTTTGTCGCCCGCTACGGTGGTGAGGAATTCGCCGTCATTCTGCCGGCGACGACGGCTGCCGATGCGCTGTCGATTGCCGAAAAAATTCGCCTGCGCATCGAAGCGGTCGAAATCGGCCATGCCGATGCGGCGCATACCAGTCGCGTCACCGTCAGCATCGGCATCGCCACCGGCCTGCCGAAGCAAAAGACGGATGCAAGCCTCCTGGTCCGACGCTCCGACCAGGCGCTCTATGCCGCCAAGTCGCTCGGCCGCAATTGCGTCGTGCAGCAGGACGCTCCCGCCATTATGGCCCTGCGTCGTTAGCAAACGTCTCCAATTTGCGCCGGGATCACCCCGCCGCAACGCTTGATGCCAGCGGCTCCACCCGCCGGTTCACCGCGCCATCCCCCTCTTCTCCCGCCAAGATAAATTAAATTCTTTTGTCTTAATGATTGACTTCAATCCTTTTTATGGCACAAATTTGAACGGTATTCCCGGTCATTCCCCCGAAGAAGAAAAACATCGTCTGACCGCATTTTCGTTTGTTTCCGGGTGACCCTGAACCGGGCGCCTATGGGGAGGATTTGCGATGAAGGAGAACGTCTTCAACCTCGATGTCCTGCAGATCGACGCCGCCGCCGAGGTGGAGAAAATCGTGACACAACTGCGCCGCTTCATGACGGCATTGCAGCGGCGCGGCCTGGTTGTCGGCATCTCCGGCGGCATCGACAGCAGCGTCACCGCGGCCCTGGCCGAACGCGCCTGCGGCGCGGCGCGCGTTCTCGGACTGGCGATGCCGGAAAGGGACTCTGCTGCCGACACCCTCGATTTGAGCCGGATGGTCGCCGGTCATTTCGGCATTCCCCTGCTGCATGAGGACATTTCGCCGGCCCTTGATGCCCTCGGCTTCTACCGACGCTACGAAGAGGCGATGCGCATGGTGATCCCTGGCTATGGCGGCGGCTGGAAGTCGAAGATCGTTCTTGCCAGTCTCCTCGACAGCCAACGCTCCAGCTACAATTTTTTTCACCTCATTGCCGAGGCTCCCGGCGGAGAGCGGTATCGCGAACGCTTGCCGCTGAAAGCGTATCTGGCGGTGGTGGCGGCGACCAATTTCAAGCAGCGCACCCGCAAAATGCTCGAATATTACCACGCGGATCGCCTCAATTTTGCCGTCGCCGGCACCCCCAACCGGCTCGAATACGACCAGGGGTTTTTCGTCAAATGCGGCGACGGCGCCGCCGACCTCAAACCCATCGCCCATCTCTACAAGACGCAGGTCTATCAACTCGCCGAATACCTCGGCGTACCGGAGGAAATCCGCCGTCGGCCGCCGACCACCGACACCTATTCGCTCGCCCAGGGACAGGACGAATTCTACTTCGCCGTTCCCTACCAGGAGATGGATTTTTGCCTCTACGGAAGAAATCACCGGATTCCGGCGGCGACAGTAGCCGAACATCTGCACCTGAGCGCCGAACAGGTGGAGCGGATTTACCGCGATATCGAACGCAAACGGGCCGCTACGCGCTATTTGCATGCCCCACCGTTGTTGATGGAAAAAGTACCGGAGATCGCCATATCTTCCGAAGCGGGGTGGTCAAGAGATATGCAGGGTCGGCAGGTTTAAACCCAGGGCTCTGTTGTTTCTTATTTCTGCGGAAAGAAATCCACCATGTGCGGTATCGCCGGCATTCTTCAGCCCCAGCGCACGCAGCCAGCGACCGAAATCCTGCTGCGGCGGATGATTACTCTTTTGCGGCATCGCGGCCCCGACGCTTGCGGCATCTATCTCGATCGGCACATTGGCCTGGCCCACTGCCGGCTGAGCATTATCGGCATAGATGGCGGCAATCAGCCGATCGGCAACGAGAGCGGGGACCTGTGGATCGTCTTCAACGGCGAGATCTTCAACTACATCGAACTGCGCTCGGAACTGCTGGCGCAAGGCCATCGTTTCGCGACGGAAACCGACAGCGAAGTTCTGCTGCATCTCTATGAGGAGTGGGGGGATGACTGCCTGCAGCGGCTCAACGGCCAGTTCGCTTTCGCCATCTGGGATGCGCGCCGGGAGGAGCTCTTTCTCGCCCGCGACCGGGTCGGCATCCGGCCGCTGTTCTATTGGCGCGAACCGGGCAAATTGCTTTTCGCGTCGGAAATCAAGGCGCTGTTCGCCGACCGGGAAATCCCCCGGGAAATCGATCCGCGAGCGCTGGAGGAGATTTTCACTTTTTGGGGGAACCTGCCGCCGGCCACCATTTTTCGCGGCGTGCGCGAACTGCCGCCGGGCAGCTTTCTGCGGGTGACGAACAAATCCTGCGTGGAAAAGCGTTTCTGGCGGACACCCTTGTTCGCGCCGGAGGAGCGCTGGCGGGGCTCCTTCGCGGAAGCGGCCGAAGAGCTGCGCCGCCTGCTGGTCGACGCCATCCGCCTGCGCCTGCGGGCCGACGTGCCGGTGGGCGCCTACCTGAGCGGCGGCCTTGATTCGTCGATCATCACCGCCCTGATTTCGCACCACTTCAATCGCGAAGTGCGCACCTTCTCCATGGGCTTTGGCGAAAGTGGTTACGACGAAAGCCGTTTTCAGACCGACATCGCCGCCCATCTCGGCGTGCGACAGCAACGGCTCGAGATCGACAACGCGGCGATCGGCCGCCATCTTGCCGAAGTTCTCTGGCACTGCGAAAAGCCGCTGCTGCGCAGCTCTCCCGTTCCCCTTTACCTGCTGTCGGGGCTGGTGCGCGACCACGGCTATAAGGTGGTTCTCAGCGGTGAGGGGGCCGACGAGGTTTTTGGCGGCTACAATATCTTCAGGGAGGCCAAGGTCCGGCGTTTCTGGCTGAAAAATCCCGGATCGATGTTCCGGCCGCTGCTGTTGGAAAGGCTCTATCCCTATATTTTCACCCATCCGGCCCGCAGCCGCTCTTATCTGCGGCGATTTTTTGCGCCGCAGGAAGACGCAGCGCGGGATCCGTTCTTTTCGCACCGGGTGCGCTGGGAGAACAGCCGCAAAAATACCACCTTCTTCTCTCCAGCGCTTCAGGACAATTCGCGCGCCGACAGCCTCTTTGCCCAACTCGCCGCCAGTTTGCCGGAGAACTTTGCCGGCAGCGATACTCTCGCCCAGGCGCAGTTTCTGGAGATCGAAACCTTTCTTGCCAACTACCTTCTTTCTACCCAGGGGGATCGGGTCGGCATGGCGCATTCGGTCGAGATGCGCATGCCGTTTCTCGACCACCGGCTGATCGAATTTGGCATGCGTCTGCCCGCCCACTGGAAGATTCGCGGCATGAACGAAAAATATATCCTCAAGCGGGCGTTCGGCGACATGATCCCCGCCGAGATCGTCAGCCGTCCCAAACAGCCGTATCGGGCGCCGATTCACACCGTCATCCTTTCCGGCCGCCACGATTATGTGCGGGAGATGCTGTCGGAGGCTGCCTTGCTGCGCAGCGGCCTTTTCGATGCCGCGAAAGTCCCGTACCTGCTGAAAAGGCTCTCCAGCGGCAAAAACGGCTGCGAATTCCAGAACATGGCCTTGATCGGCATACTCTCCACCCAGATTCTGCATCAGCGCTTTGTTGCCGATTTTCCGCTGTCAATCCCCCTGGCTCAGCCGGACAGGATCATCCGCAAAGGATTGTCCCGTGGCGATTTCCCCCGGGCCCAGGTCGGCGGGTAGAGAAGATGTGGTAAAAAAGGATGCTTCCCATCCTTTTGTATAGTAATATTGACCGTCTGAAAACGAAGAAAAACCAACCCTATGCGAAGGAGGCAGTCCGATGGCTACATTGAAAGGGAGCAAGACCGAAGCGAATTTGAGCGAGGCCTTTGCCGGCGAATCGCAGGCCAATCGCAAATATCTGGCTTTTGCTAAAAAGGCTGAGCAGGAGGGCCACCCCCAGGTGGCGAAACTTTTTCGCGCCGCCGCCGAAGCCGAAACGGTGCATGCCCATGCCCATCTGCGGACTCTCGGCGGCATTGGTTCGACGGCCGATAATCTGAAAGAGGCGGTGAGCGGCGAAACCCACGAATTTACCGCCATGTATCCGACCATGATCGAACAGGCGGAGAGCGAAGGATTCAACGACGCGCTGCGCAGTTTCAAGTTCGCCAATGCGGTGGAGAAGGTGCACGCCGGTCTGTACCAGAAGGCCCTGGACAACCTGGGGAAAAACCAGCAAGTGGACTATTACGTTTGCCAGGTTTGTGGCCACACCATCGAAGGGGAGCCGGAAGGCCCCTGCGAAATCTGCCGGGCTGCCAAAACCGCTTTTTACAAGGTTGCCTGAGTTCTCCCACCTCTGAATTGCGAAAAGGGTCTGGCGTCTGCCGACCCTTTTTTTCTTCTGCCGCTTTGCTCCCGCCGCAAATCTTTCGGTTGCTCAGCCAACGCGAGAATGCGCAAAGCGCATTGGCGTGCACCGTTGCCCATGGACTTTCCCCTGTCCCTTTGTCCTTCCCCAACGCATGGTAAACTGCAAAGAGAATCGCGAATCATTCCACCTTTTGCATGCAAGGGAGGATTTTCGTGGAACAGAAATCCGGAATCAGTGCGACTTTAGCCATTTTTCTTGCCGTAGCCAGCTTTTTCATCACCTTTACCGGGCGCCCGGTATGGGGTTTGGTTGCGGCGCTGGCGGCGATTCCGCTGGGGGTGGTCGGTCTGGTCATGTCCGCCTCGCCCCGGGTCGGCGGCGGTCCGATGAGCATCGGCGCCATTATCCTCGCCGTGCTGGCGCTCGGCGTCGCCGTGCTCGGCTTGATCGGCGTCATCATCTTCTGACCGGGATGCCATGAACGAGTCGGTGCATATGAACGAGTTTCCCCTCTCCCGGCGATATGGAATCCGGCCCCTGCCGTGGTCGTTGGCCGCGCTGAAAGAGGTCGGCTACGACGGCACCATCACCCTGGAAGTCTTTGCTCCCGATGCGGAGTTGCTGCGCTTCAGCGTCGAAAAGCTGCGCCGCTGCTGGAGAGATCCCGCATTGAACCAGCAGTAAATTCATTCCGCGGGCCCGAAAAAAAGACCCGGATTCTTGGCGGAATCCGGGCAAAACTCCTGAAGGGCTGTAGGTGGGAACCCCCGGAGTGCTACCGGGACCAGTGGTGGGAAGTCCCGGCGGTGAACTGATGTCTGGTATTTTTCTGAAGGGCTATGATTATATAATTATCACAAGGTGGGCCTCTGGCAAGAGGCGGAACCGGCGAAAAGGAGGGCGGAATTGAAGAAGTTTAAGAATGCAGTATATTTTGGTTAATGGGTTACAGCCGGCCATTTCGGGCCATCGGACCGACAACGGGGCGCCCATGCTATCTTATATTGAGAACAATACGCAGTTCTTCGCGCTTCTGATCGGTTTCGTCGCCTTTTTTATCATTGCCAGCGGCTTCAACCATCGGCAAATAGGCAAGGTCGAGGATAAAACCGTCGCCATTCTTGCCGTTTTTATCGCCATCCTTTGCGGGATGGTTGCCGGCCTGTGCGCCTTTGTCATCGCGATCATCTTTTTTCCCTGACCCGCCGACGAAAAGATCAACCCTCACCGGTGTGGATGCCCGCCCGGCAACCCGAACCGTTTTTTCCTCCCACCCGGGCGATATCGGCGAGGATTTCCGGCAGAGCCAGCACATCAGGGCAGGCGAGATAGCGCGGGCTCCGGTCCTGGGAAAATTTCTCTTTAAAGTCGCGCAATTCCGCCAGCGAGGCGAAGTGCTCCGCATGGGGAAACAGATGCGCGCCAAACTGCCGCCAGGCCGGGGACAGCGGATCGTCGGCCGCTTCGGCCCGCGGCATCATGCCCAGGTGGAGACGGGTAATTCCGGTGCGGCTTCCCCACAGGCAGATGGCGCAAAAGAGAAAGGGCAGGGTCTCCTTGGGGGCATCCGGCGCACAGTGCACGAAATCGACGATCCGTTCCTGACCGCTGATCGCCGGCAGTAGGGCGCAAGCAACGATGCGGTTGTTTTGCCGCAGGATCGCCACCGGAAAGCGACGGACGAAGTCCGCCTTCGGCCAGCCCTGAACGAAACGGTTGCCGGCCGCCTGCCGATGCCCTTCGCCGAGAAGATGGCGTATCGGCGCCAAGTCCGTGGTTTTCGCCGCCGGCAGAACCTCCAGGTCGCAGCCTGTTTGTCGCAAGTCCTGGTACGCCTGCGAAATATGTGCATCCAGCGATTCGACGGAAAATCCGCTCAGGGGGAGGGAGGCGTCGTCGCCGATCGGCAGCGGACTAAGCCCCAGTTCCAGGCAGTGGGCGCGGTCGTCCCGGCCGATGGCAAAAAAAACCGGCCATTTCCCCTCGCGATCGCAAATTTCCCGGAAACGCCAGGCAAGCTCCCGCCGTTGCGCCGCCGGCCCCGGCATATCCCCGAGCACTATCAGGCTGTGTTCGCCACAGGCGAAAGCCAGACACGCGTTGAGCTCCGGGCTGAACAGCAGCCGTTTGTCCGCCAGTAGAAACAGATGACCGAAGGAGGTGGGATAGCGGTCGATTATCCGTTGCGCCAGCGCCAACGCCCCGGCGTCCGGCAGCACCGGGCCGGAGCCGATCAGCCAATCGCCGAGAGCGGCGCCCGCCCGGCGAAACCGTTTGCCGTGCTGCAGGGTTTCGAAAATGGTCAGGAGCATAATGCCGAGAACCAAGGGCAGCAGGTAATAGATGGCGCGGTAAATGAGGAGCGAGCCGAAAAGGGCCGGAGCGCTTACTCCGGGCACCAGAAGCAGAAAGACCGATTCGAAAACGCCGAGGCCGCCGGGGACGTGACTGAACATGGCGACGAGCTGCGCCAGCAGATAGACCTGCAAATACAGGAGCAGGGAAAGATCGGCGCCTTCGGGCAACAGGGGATAAAGTACGCTGGCGGTCACCGTCCACTCCGTCGAGCCGAGCAGAATCTGCAGCAAAGCCTGGCGGGGAGCGGGGAGGGCCAGTTGCCAGCCGCGCAGGCGCAGTGCACGACGGCGGCAAAGAACCAGCAGGAGATAACCGGCTACGGCGGCCAGGGCCAGCGCCCCGATGGGCCAGAGGGAGTCCAGGGAAAAATAGGGCAGGTCGGGCAAATCCGTCGGGGTGAACAGCAGAATCAGACCGCCGATGCTCAACAGGCCAAGAATGAAGGAGAAGGCGGCAAAGGCCGTGACGCAGGCGATCTGGTCGGCCGACAGCCCCCAGGAGGAATACATGCGGTAGCGGACCGAGCCGCCGGTCAGCAACGAAAAGCCGATGTTGTGGCTGAAGGCGTAACTGATGAAGGAAGCGAAAGTGATCCGGGCCGGCGGCAGTTTTCGCCCCAGGTAGTGCAGGGCGAGATGATCGTAGCCGGTTTCCAGCAGGTAGCTGGCGACGGTCAGCGCCACGGCGCCGGCAATCATCGCCGGTGACATCAGCGCAAGTTGACGCAGAATGTCGGCAAAACGGTAGGCGCCCAGGGCGCGGTTCAGGGTCCAGAGAGCGAGCAGAAAAATCGCCAGGGCGAAAAGGGGCGAAATCCACTTGATGGTTTTTCGATTCATGCCGCGGATTCCTCCGGGGCCGTGCCGGTGTGGTCGGGGCGCCCAGGCAAGTATAACAAGGCATTTCCCGAAGGTTCCGCATCGGCTTCTCGGGTATGCTAAAAGAAGCCTTGCGGGCAAAGGAGCGAACATGGAAGCAAATGACCTGAACCGGCGGATCGTCGAGCGCGGCCGCGAAATTTTTCGCGGTATCCACAGCGGATCCCCCTCCCTGTTCGACAAGGATCGGTGGGTCGGTCGCGTTCTCGATTTCACCATGCGCAACGAGGATTTTCGCGTGCGCATGTTCCGTTTCGTCGATGTTTTCCCCGCCCTGACCGGCGGCGAGGCGCTGACCCGCCATCTGCGGGAATATTTCGGCGGTGAAGAAGGGGAGATTCCGGGCATTCTCAAATGGGGGGCGAAGGCCTCGCGCTCGGGAGGCGGCATCGGCGGGGCGGTTCTGGGGCGAATCATCGACCGCAATATCCGCCGGATGGCCCGTCAATTCATCATCGGCGAGAGCGCCGGGGAGGCGTTGCGCAACCTGAGCCGACTGCGCGAGCAGGGGTATGCCTTCGTCGTCGACGTCCTCGGGGAGGCGACCGTCGCCGAAAGCGAAGCGGAGCAGTACGTCGAGGCCTATCTGCAGTTGCTGGACGATTTGCAGGGGCGACGGTGGCCGGCTCTTGGCGGCGAGGCGAACCTCGATTGGGGAACGGCGCCGAAGATCAACGTCTCGGTTAAGCCGACGGCCTTTTACTCGCAGGTCGCGGCCCGGGATTTCGAAGGCTCGGTGGTCGGCATTCTCGAGCGGCTGCGGCGGGTGTACGAAAAGGTCATCGCAGCGGGCGGCTTTCTCTGCATCGACATGGAAACCAGGGATGCCAAGGATATCACCCTGGAGGTGTTCAAACGCCTGCGGCGGGAATATCCCCACTACCCGCACCTCGGAGTGGTCCTGCAGTCGTATCTGACCGACACCGACGCCGACCTGGCCGATCTCATCGCCTGGGCGCGGAATGCGGGATTGCCGATTTCGGTGCGCCTGGTCAAGGGCGCCTACTGGGATTACGAAACGGTGCGGGCGGAGCAGAACGGCTGGCCGACCCCGGTCCATACCCGCAAGGCGGCGACCGACGCCGCTTTCGAGCGCCAGGCGCGGTGCATTCTGGAGAATCACGTTATCTGTCACCTGGCCTGCGGCTCGCACAATATCCGCTCCATCGCGGCGGTGTTGGCGACGGCGGAGAGTCTGCGGGCGCCGGCGGACCGCTACGAATTCCAGGTCCTCTACGGCATGGCGGAACCGGTGCGCGAGGCCCTGCTGCGCCTCGCCGGGCGGGTGCGTCTTTACTGTCCCTACGGGGAGATGGTCCCCGGCATGGCCTATCTGGTGCGCCGCCTGCTGGAGAACACCGCCAACGAGTCGTTCCTGCGCCAGAGTTTCGCCGAGGGCGTGGGAATGGAACGACTGCTGGAAGATCCGGCAACCCGATTGGGTGCGGCGCCGATGGCTTCCACGCCGCCGGCGCCGACCACGACCGGCGGTCTTCCCCCCTTTCGCAACGCGCCGGCCGTCGATTTCACCCGCGCCGATCAGCGCCAGGCGTTTCCGGCCGCCATTGCGCAGGTGCGCCGGCGCCTCGGCGGGACCTACCCGCTGTTCATCGCCGGCGAGGCGGTGACTACCGCCGAGCGGCTCCCCTCGGTCAATCCCGCTGATCCGGAAGAGATTATCGGGTACGTCTGCCAGGCCGGCACGGCGGAGGTGGCGCAGGCCATCCGGGCCGCCAAATCCGCCTTCCCCGCTTGGCGCGACACCTCGGCGCAAGAGCGAGCCGATTACCTGCTGCGGGCGGCGCAGGCGGCCAGGGAGCGCATCTTCGAACTGTCCGCCTGGCAGGTCCTGGAAATCGGCAAGCAATGGGATCAGGCGTACGCCGATGTCGCCGAAGCGATCGACTTTCTCGAATATTACGCCCGCGAGGCGATCCGCCTCGGCGCGCCGCGCCGGCTCGGCGGCGTCCCGGGGGAAGACAACCGCTATTTCTACGCGGCAAAAGGCGTGGCGGCGGTCATCGCTCCCTGGAATTTTCCGCTGGCGATCAGCTGCGGCATGGCCGCCGCGGCCGTCGTCGCCGGCAATTGCGTTGTCTATAAACCCTCGGCGCTGACGCCGATCGTCGGTCGGCACCTGGTGGAGCTGTTCGAGACGGCCGGCCTGCCGCAGGGGGTGTTCAACTACACCGCCGGGCGCAGCGGCGTTATGGGCGATTTCCTGGTGGAACACCCGGATATCGCCGCCATCGCCTTTACCGGGTCGATGGAGGTGGGTCGGCGCATCGTCGAGAAGGCGGCGCGGGTGCGGCCGGGGCAGGAAAGCGTGAAGAAGGTCATTGCGGAAATGGGCGGGAAGAACGCCATCGTCATCGACGATGACGCCGATCTCGACGAGGCGGTGCCGCAGGTGCTTTATTCCGCCTTCGGTTTCCAGGGACAAAAATGCTCCGCCTGCTCGCGGGTGATCGTCCTCGACGCCGTTTACGACGCCTTCGTCGAGCGGCTGCTGGCGGCGGCGCGTTCGCTGAAGATCGGCCCGGCCGAAGATCCGGGGAATTTCATGGGTCCCGTCGCCGATGCCAACCAGCAGAAAAAGATCGCCGAATACATCGAACTGGCCCGGCGCGAAGGGGAGATTCTGTACATGAGCCGGGTGCCGCTGGGCGGTTGCTATGCGCCCCTGACCATCGTCGGTGGCATCCGCCCCGAGCACCGGATTGCCGGCGAGGAGATCTTCGGTCCTCTTCTGGCGGTGATGCGCGCCAGGGATTTTGCCCAGGCCATCGGGTGGGCCAACGCCACCCGTTTCGCCCTCACCGGCGGCGTCTTCAGCCGCAGCCCGGCGCATCTGGAGCAGGCGCGGCGCGAATTCCGCGTCGGCAATCTCTACCTCAATCGCAACTGCGTCGGCGCCCTGGTCGAGCGCCAGCCCTTCGGCGGTGCGCGCCTGTCGGGGGTGGGCGTCAAGGCGGGCGGACCCGATTACCTGCCGCACTTCATGGACCCGCGGGTGGTGACGGAAAATACGATGCGGCGGGGGTTTGCGCCGGATGAGTGAGGCAAGCAGGGGAGGAGGCCGGGAAAGAAACAGCGAGCATTCTCGGGGCGGATGGAGGGAACTCGGTCAGGTTTCGCTATCGCCGTATGTTTGGTCGGCAAATTCGATCAGACAAAATCCATGGCCGAACGGATCCGAGAATGTCATGCACCTGGACCCTCTCCACTTCACGCAGTCGCTTTCCCGAATGGCGCCCGCTTGCTCGGCATGCGCCGCCGCCTTCTCAATGTCATCGACCACAAAATCGAGGTGTACGGGGGTCCAGTGGGCGGAATAGTGGCGGGTCGCCGGAAGATGGCGCCGGGGATGCGATCCCTCTCTGTGCAGCAGAAGGTAAATGGTTGCAGACGCGCCGGTGAGTTCCGCGACATCAGCGTCCAGTCGGCGCTTGAGTCTCAAGCCGAGAGCAGAACTGTAGAACTCAATGGCCGGCGCGAGGTCCGGCACATCGATATTCACGAGAATTTCCACCAGAGAGACCCCGCTGGTTTTTTGCCGCTCCGGGCGTTTTACTGAACCCCAGCTTAAATTCCTCCAGGCGACTGTCAAGCTCCTGGGACCTTATTCAAGAATCGTTCTCACCGCGGCGGCCAGATCGGTCAGCGAAAAGGGCTTTTGCAGAAAATGGGTGCCTTGTTCCAGTACGCCCCGATGGGCAATGACGTCCGCCGTATAGCCCGACATGTACATAATCTCGATATTTGGGTGCGAGGTCCGCAGCCTGCCGGCCAACTCACGCCCATTCATCCCCGGCATGATGACATCGGTGATCAACAGGTGAATTTCCGGGTGTGCGCCTGCCAGGCACAAAGCTTCATCGGGGCAATTGGCCGTAAGAACAGTGTACCAAAGTCCATCCAGAAATCTTTTCGTCAAGCGCAAAATGGAATTCTCATCCTCAACCACCAGGATGGTTTCGCCGCCGCCACGGGGCGTTTCCGGAGGCGCCGCCGCGGCATCGACGCTGGCTTCCCCGCCATGCCGCGGCAGGTAGATTTTGAAGGAAGAGCCTTCCCCCGGTTCGCTGTATACATCGATGCAGCCATTATTCTGTTTGACAATGCCGTAGACCGTCGACAATCCAAGTCCCGTGCCGGCGCCGACCTTTTTCGTGGTGAAGAAAGGCTCGAAAATTTTTCGCTGCGTCGCTTTGTCCATGCCCCGACCGCTGTCGCTGATCATGAGCAGAACATAACTGCCGGGCAGAGACCCCGCATGGTTGGCGCAATATGATTCATCGAGAACCACCGATTTGGTTTCGATGGCAATCGTCCCGGTGTTGGCAATGGCGTCGCGGGCGTTGACGCATAAATTGATCAGTATCTGATTGAGCTGCGACGGATCGATTTTTATCTGTCCCAGTCCGGCGCCGGGCAACCAGCGCAAAGCAATATTTTCCCCGATGAGCCGCCGGAGCATGCGCAGCATGCTTTCGAGATTGGTGTTCAGGTCCACCACCTGAGGGACGATGGTTTCTCGCCGGGCAAAGGCCAGAAGTTGCTGGGTGATATCGCGGGAACGCTTCGCGGCATTGAGGACTTGTTCCAAATCCTGGTACAGGGGATCGGTGGGATCGATTCTGCCCATCGCCATGTCCGTGTAGCCGAGAATGACGGCAAGCATGTTGTTGTAGTCGTGGGCCACGCCACCGGCCAGTTGCCCCAGGGATTCGATTTTCTGCGCCTGGTGCAACTGCTCCTCCAGTTTCTGCTGTGTCTTTTCCGTCCGGATTCGGGCGGAAATGTTGCGTGCAAATACGAGAGCGCCATCTTCGCCCTCGAAGTTCATCGGCACCGCCGACACCTCGGCATCCACTTCGGCGCCGTCCAGGCGCCGAGAAACGACATGCGTGACGGCAACAGACATTTTCTTTTCGTGCAAATTGAAAATCAGCTCGGCAGCACGCGCGCGATAATCAGGATGCAGCCGATCGAGCACCGGCGTCCCGATCAATTCCAGGGCCGAGGCGGCGCCGAAAAGCTCCTCCGCAGCCCGGTTCAGATAGGTGAAACACCCCCGCGTCTGGACGAAAATGGCGTCGGGGGCGTTTTCGACCAGCAGACGAAAGTGCTCGAGGCTTGTCTTCAACGCCTGCTCGGCGGTCTTGCGTTGGCTGATATCGTGGATGATCGAGTGCAGCAGATGCTTGCCGTTCACCTCGAAGCGACTGCTGAACACCGCCACATCCCGCATGGAGCCATCGGCCCGTCGCTGACTGAACTCAAAATAGATCCGTTGCAGGGTGCGGGCTTTTTCCATCTCCTTCTGAATTTCTTCAAAAGAAAGTGTGTTGATATCCTGAATGTTCATTGTCTTGAGGCGTTCACGCGACCATCCATAGTAGTCGGCCGCCGCCTGATTGGCATTGACGATGTTGCCGGATGCGGGATCGATGATCAACTTGACGGCGGCGTGGTTTTCGAAAAGGCTTCGAAACAGTTTCTCGTTTTCCTGAATCCGATCCTCCTTGATCTTGGCGGCGATGACGTGCCAGATGACGTTGGCCAGGTAGTTGACCGTCTCGACATCCTCTTGCGTGTAAGGGGTCGGCTTGTTGCCCACGCCCATAATGGCGACCACCTTGCCTTCTTGCAGGATCGGGACGATCAGTTCGCGGATTATTTCCGCATGTCCCGCGGGGAGACCCTTTTTGTGCGGCAATGAAGCGTAATCGTTGTACACTACCGGTTTTGCCTGGCGCACACAATCCGCCCAGATCCCGGCCTGATGGACGCCATAATGCATCCCCCGGCTTGCGCCCCGGCAGAATTCCCGCGTGGTGCGCGTGGACCATTGCTGAAGAGTCAAGGTCTCCTGGTCGGTTTCGACGAAATGATAAAAACCGATGGGACTGCCGACCAAAGCGCAGGTCTCATCCAATACCTTGGTCAGCAGCGCCTCGGTGGCCAGATGCGCCGCCGCATCGAGAAGGTCGATACGCACCTCTCTGAGCCGTTGCTGCCGACGTTCTTCGCTCTGATCGCGAAAAACCACCACGACGCCCGAAATTTCTCCCTGGCCGTCGCGGATGGGGGCGGCCGAATCGGCAATGGGGCGTTCGACGCCATCCTTGGCGACAAGCAGGGTGTGGTTGGCCAGACCGATGACCAATCCTTCACGGAAAACCCTGGCGACGAGATCTTCGGCCGGTTGCCGGGACTTTTCGTTGATCAGGCGAAAAACCTCTTGTCGCGGCATGTTCGCCGCTTCGGCTTGCGACCAGCCGGTAAGTTTTTCGGCCACGGAATTCATAAAGACGATATCGCCGTTCAGATTGGTTGAGATGACGGCGTCGCCGATGGATTCCAGGGTGATGGCCAGGCGTTGTTTCGTTTTTTCGAGATCGGCCATGACCTGCTGCGCCGTAACCTGATCCGACAGGATCTTGCCGACCAGGATGGTGGCCAACGGGTAAAGGAGGATGACCGGCAAGCCGATGTGCGACAGGACGTCCGTTGCATCGGGGAGGGTGAACATCAGGGCAAGCATGGCCCCGTGGACGATCAGACCGAAGAAATAGAGAAAGCGCGTGGACGGCGGACGCCGCGTGGGTTGGCCGCGAAAACGAAAATGCGCCAGCAAGCCGATGCCCGCCGAGGCAAGAATTACCGAAATCCCCATGAACAAGCCGACGCCGCCCAACCAAACGCGGCAGGCGATGGTCATGGCGGCCGCTACAGCGGCGGCCCAGGGGCCGAAGAACAAAGCGCACAGGCTGACCATGACCGAACGGCCATCGAAAATCAGACCCTGTTCGAAATGCAACGGCTCCAACATGCCGATGACGGCCGCGCCGCCAAAGAGCGCCCCCTGCAACAGGACTTTCAGGCGGACCTTCCGGCGCGCGCGCTTTTCGATAAAGCCGGAAACGATGCTGATGGCCACCAGCAGGGAAAGGTTGAGCATCAAATCGATGGAGATCGTCAGCATGAAAATTCTTCGCCTCCCTAGACCAGAGGTCTTTGCCCTCCGCAGCATTTGCCGCCGAAAAATTCGCTTTACAATGCCTGATTTATCGAAAAATCGCCAGTTAATTCAAGGATTAGAAAATACGAGCGCCGACCCGGTTTTCGCCGCAGCGGTGATCTTTGAATTTTTGCGCACCGCGCAAGCCAAAGGGCCATCCGATCCGGCGATCGGCATGGCCCTTTGGCAATAGTTTTGCTCCGTCCGGCTGCGTTATGGCATGGCCCTCAAGGAGTCCCTGCCCGTTTTGCCCGCCTGGCCCGCACATCTCCTATCCGACGCCGTATGCGCATCAGCAGGGGAATGGTTTTCAACCGCAGGTAATTTCGATGCGGCGTGTATCCGGCCAGGGTGGGAAGAAACCGGCGGGGGTAGAGGAACAGGTCGAAATACTCTCGCCGCGCCATTTTCCATTGGCCGTGCCATGGCATATCGGTCAGACAGTCGATCCGCTCGACGCCCCCCTGTCGATGGACGTAGTCGGCCACGGCCAGAAACAGCACATTGCCCGGGGCGCAGCGGGACAGGTTTTCATCGTACGCCATCTTCAGCAGGAAGAGGGCGCGCCCCATGTGCAGCGTCATCTCGGCGGCGATGGCGCGCCCGTCCAACCGGAGAAAGTGCCATTGCAGCCAACCGCGATCCGCCATCCGGCGGGCAAGGTCGGCGTAGAACCGCACCAGGATCGGGTCTTGCACAATGGCCGTTCCCATCCGCCCTTTCCAGCCCGACGCCTCCAGAACGAGAAAGTTTTGCAGATGATCGGCAGCCGCAGCGCCTCCGGCGAAGCATACATGTTCGACACGTCCCATCTTCTCCAGTTTTCGTCGGGCATTGCGCAGATCGCTGCGAAATTTTGCGCTTAACCGGCGCTGCAAGTCTTCGGGATTGCCGGTAATTGGCAGATAGCAGCCGTAACCGGCCGACTGCCTGACCAGGCGGGTTTCGCCATGGTTATCGTTTAGCACCGTTAAAGTGGGGGAATCTTCCACCACCCCGCGCAGCTGCAGCGAGAGCAGATCGGGATGGCGCAGAACGGCGGCTTGCAGCATGGCGGGAAGGGCGCTTTCTTCGTATCCAGCCTTCACCACGACATCGCCGGAGCGCGTATGCGGATCGAAGGGGGTGCGGAGGAGAGGGAGATTGCAGCCGAACAGCCTCTTGCCGCGGGTGATCAATGGCAGAGCCCCGACAAGCTCTTTTGCATCGAAAGCCAGGGCGCATTCCCAGGTGTCGCCGGGGGCAAGCATCGCCTCAAGATGGGGCAGCGCCCAACTGCCGGAGAGCATCGGCAGGCGCTGAGGCGACTGCAATGCAAGGTCGTCCCAACCGTCGATTTGACTTTTCAGCCCTTCGATGCCGGTGAGCCATTGGAGCCGGATCCTTTTTCTCTGTTCGCCGGCGGCTGGGGAGAGGCGCGGAAAATCACGTTTTCTCTCGTTGGCAGGAACTTCGATTCCACCAGCCGGCCGGGGCGCGGCAGGCGACGAAGATGGCAGTACACCCGTCTCCGAGACGGTCATGGATGCTCTCCTTGTGGTTGGTGGTTTTTACCTGTGCCTAAAAATCGTGATTATCTAATTACAATTAGATATTACGGCGGGGCGCTGTCAAACGTCCTCGGCGGGAAATTAGCGCGGCGGCGCTGGACAAGGATTTTGTTGGCGGGTTTGCGTGCCGCATGAGGGGCGCGGCCGGTGAAAACAAGCGAATAAGATGATATATTTGCTTGCCGACAACCCGGGGTTCGGCGTTTTTCCCAGGGGATCGAAGGCCCCCAGGCGGACGGCGCGCTTCTTCACTGGAGGTGGTGATGATCGATACGGCAGCGTGGAAAAAAGGGACTATCCTACCGGTTTTTCAGCTTCCGGAGGCATCGGGAAGAGTCAGGGATCTTGGCGATTTCCGCGGCCGGCGGAACCTCGTCCTGTTTTTTGCCCATGCGGCGGGATGTGTGCCCTGCGAACGGAAACTGCGGGAGTTGGAAAGCGCCCTGGCGGGGCTGCGGGAAGAGGAAGCCGAAGTGCTGGCGATCATGCCCGGACCGCCAGAGGAAGCCCGGGCGCCGGCTCTTTCGCTGCCGATCCTTATCGACTCCGCCGCCCTCTTCAGCCCCGATGCGGCGCTTCTTGTCTGCGATCGCTTCGGCGAGATTTTCGCCATTTACCGTGCCGGCGAAGACCATCATCTCCCCTCTGCCGAGGAGATCGCCGAGGATCTCGCCTTTATCGGGGTGCAGTGCCCCGAGTGAGGGGCCCCCGTCGATTGGTCCGGTGCGGACTGAAAAAAACATCAGGAGAAATCGCGAAAAATTCAGCTGCCCGGCTCGATGCCGAAGGCGCGATTGAAGCGGGCGCTGAAGTTTTCCAAGGCGATGGCGGCGGTCAGTTCCACCATCTGCTCCGGGGATAGGCTCGCCGCCAACCGTTGAAAGAGGGCGTCGGCGACGTGGGCCGGGGTGGCGCTTATCGCCTCGGCGTAGGCCAGCACGTCCTTTTCCAGATCGGTGAAGGCGGCGCTGCTGCGGTAATCGGCCAGGGCGGCAATTTCGTCGGGGGTGATGCCCGCCTCACGGGCGAGACGATCGGTCAGGTCGACTCAGAAGGCGCATTCCACCTGACGCGCCGTCCAGTACATGGCCAGTCGTTTCAACCGCTCGGGCAGGCTGCCCGGCTGGCGCACGGATTTGCCGAGCCCGAGAAACGAACGCAGGATACGCGGTTTCCACCCGTAAATCCGCAGGGGGGCCGGAACGCCGTTCGCCTGTCGGCCCATGACGCGAAAAAGAATCCGCAGCCAAATCGGTCCATCACCCTTTGCCACTCCTCGCATACGCATCGTGTCATCTCCTGTCGTTGTTCAATGATCCCCCTCCAGCCCGGCGGGCATGGTCAGAATAAAGCATCGTAGTTTACTGGTAAGCAGCCCCTTATATGAACCATTCCGTTTTGGTTAAATTCGGCCATTGCGCAGGCGCAGCGCGTTGGCCACCACCGATACCGAGCTGAAACTCATGGCAGCGGCGGCAATCATCGGGCTGAGCAGCAGGCCGAAGAAGGGGTACAGCGCGCCGGCGGCAATCGGCACTCCCAGCGCGTTGTAGACAAAAGCGAAGAAGAGATTCTGTTTGATGTTGCGCATCGTCGCCTCGCTCATCTTCCGCGCCTGCACGATGCCGCGCAAGTCGCCCCGCATCAAGGTGACGCCGGCGCTTTCCATGGCGACGTCGGTGCCGGTCCCCATGGCAATGCCCACCTCGGCCTGCGCCAATGCCGGCGCATCGTTGATACCGTCGCCGGCCATGGCGACTTTGCGCCCCTCCTGCTGGAATTTTTTCACCACCTCGGCCTTGCGCTCGGGAAGAACCTCCGCCTCCACCTCGTCGAGCCCCAGCTTGCCGGCGACCGCCCAAGCGGTGGTGCGGCTGTCGCCGGTGAGCATGACAATGCGCAGACCCTCGGCCTGCAAGGTGCGGATCGCCTCCAGGGAGGTCTCCTTGATCGGGTCGGTCACCCCGAGCAGCCCGGCCGCCCGGCCGTCGACGGCGACGAACACCACCGTCTGCCCCTCGCGACGCAAGGCTTCGGCCGCATCGGCCAAAGCTCCCGCCTGGATTCCCAATTCGCGCAATAGCGCCAGATTGCCGAGCGCCACCCGCTGTTCCGCGATGCGGCCGGTGACACCCTTGCCGGTGACGGCCTGAAAATCCTCCGCCCGACCCGGTTCCACGCCTCTTTCCCGCGCGCCATCAACGATCGCCGCCGCCAGCGGGTGTTCGCTCCCCTGTTCCAGCCCCGCCGCCAGGCGCAGCAATTCGTCTTCGCTCCGTCCTTCCGTGGTGCGCACCGCGACCAGGCGCGGCTTGCCTTCGGTCAGGGTGCCGGTTTTATCCACCACCAGCGTATCGACCCGGCGCATGACCTCGATCGCCTCGGCGTTCCGGAACAGCACCCCCATCTGGGCGCCGCGGCCGGTGGCGACCATGATCGACATCGGCGTCGCCAGCCCGAGGGCGCAGGGGCAGGCGATGATCAGCACCGACACCGCGTTGACAATGGCGTGCGCCATTTGTGGCTTCGGCCCCCAGATGGCCCAAATGATGAAGGTCAGGATGGAAACCGCCATCACCGCCGGTACGAACCAGCCGGCGACCTTGTCGGCCAGCTTCTGAATCGGCGCGCGGCTGCGCTGGGCCGCCGCCACCATTTGCACGATCTGGGCGAGAACGGTCTGCGCTCCGACGCGCTCGGCCCGCATCACCAGGGAGCCATTGCCGTTGACGGTGGCGCCGATCAGCCGGTCCCCCGCACCCTTCGCCACCGGCATCGGCTCGCCGGTGATCATCGACTCATCGACGGCGCTCGATCCCTCGTCCACCGTGCCGTCCACCGGCACCTTTTCTCCCGGCCGGATACGCAGGCGGTCCCCCTTGCGGACGTCTTCCAGCGGCACATCCTCCTCGCCGCCGTCTTCCCGCAAACGGCGAGCGGTTTTGGGCGCCAGCCCGAGCAGCGCGCGGATGGCGGCGCCGGTGCGGCTGCGGGCGCGCAGTTCCAGAACCTGCCCGAGAAGGACCAGGGTAACGATCACCGCCGCCGCTTCGAAGTAGACGGCCACCTCGCCCGCCTCGTCGCGGAAAGAGGGGGGGAAAACGCCGGGGGCGAAGACGGCGACGACGCTGTACACCCAGGCGACGCCGGTGCCCAGGGCGATCAGGGTGAACATGTTGAGATTGCGGTTGACCAGGGATTGCCAGCCGCGAACGAAAAAGACCCAGCCGCCCCACAGTACGACCGGGGTGGCGAGGAGCAGTTGAATCCAGGCGGCAACCCGCACCGGGATCAGGTGGGCAAAACCGGGGACAAGATGTCCCATGGCGACGACGAAGACGGGTGCGGTAAGAACGACGCTGACGATGAAGCGCCGCCGCATGTCGCGGTATTCTTCGCTCTCCTCCTCTTCGGCGGTGGGGACGAGGGGCTCCAGCGCCATGCCGCAGAAGGGGCAGGCGCCGGGACCCTGCTGGATAACTTCCGGGTGCATGGGGCAGGTGTAGGTGGCCTCCTTGTCTCCGGCTTCCGCATCGGCGGCGCCGTGTTCGGCCGGATGCAGCCAACGCTCGGGATCGCCCGCAAATTTTTCCGCGCACTTGGTTGAGCAGAAATAATAGGTTTTACCCTCATGTTGCCGGCTGTCGGCGGCTGTCTCCGGCAACACCTGCATACCGCAAACGGGATCGGTCATTGTTGGCTCCCTTCACTGCTTAACGATAGTCATTGTATCAAATTACTGTATTTACTGGTTCCTCCGATATTTAACGGCAGGATTAGCGCGAGGCCGCTCCCCGAGAATCGCCTGCAGAAAAGGCCGGCTCCGTCTGGAGTCGGCCTTTTCTGCAGGTGCGGCAGGTCCCGGCCCAACTGGGGCGGCGTATGCCCGATGTCTCTTTCTTGCCTTAACCGCCCATGGGAGGCTCGACTTCATGTTCGGGAAAAAGGGGTTGGAAAGTGCTGCCTTGTTGACCTTGGCATGTAGCGCAAGCTTGCGGCCGCTGGCGAAAATTGCCGGCCAGGGAACGCAGCCATCCCGGCACCGGCACGCAGTCGTCATCGATAAAGGCGATGATTTTGCCGGCGCTTTCGGCGATGCCGCGATTGCGGGCAAAGCGCACCCCCGGTTTCCCTTCGGCGACGTAACGGACGGCGGGGAAAGATTGCCGCACCATGGCGGCGGCCGACCCGTCGGGATCGTTGTCCACCACCAGGATGTCGTAATTCGGATGATCTTGGGCGGACAGCGCTGCGAGGCAACGGGTCAGGGCGGCCGGGCGGCGGCAGGTGCAGACCACGGCGGTCGTGAAATCGAAATTTTTGGTCTCCGGCGCCGGGGTCGCTTCGCCGCTCCTTCGCTCGCCTTTTCGCCGAGGGCGCGGCCAAGGGCGGCGGCCAGTTGCAGGCGGTCAATCCGGTCGGCATCCGTCCGGATCGACCGGACGCCGATGGGGATTCCCCGACTCCACAGGATGATCAGCAGGCGATCACATTTTTCCGTATCGATGTCGGCGGGTAGGGGCTCGGCCAGATCGAGATCGAGGATCCGCGTACTCATCGACGGGTCACCGGCGGCGGGTGACTCCGGTGGCGGCATCGAATTCGGCCCGGTTCCAGGAGGCGATGCAGGAAGGATTTTCAGGGTCCGGTTCGCAGAGGTAAACCTCGCGCCCCGGCCGGGCGGTCACCCGCAGTCCGCTTGACCGCAGCATCGCCTCCACCCCGGCATGATTGGCCGCCCACCAGTTGGTGGGGTCGTCGGCCAGGCGTTTTTCGATAAAGGCCATTTTCGGCCAACCGGCTTCCTCCATGGCGGAGCGCTCGAAAATACCCTGATCCGTCGGTTCGATCACCTCCTCTCCGGGCATGGTGAGCGTTTGGAAGACGAGCAACCGGCGCGCCAGACTGGAGACGATATCGAGGCCAAGCAGCGGATAGCGCAGGTGGTAGAAAACGCCGAGAAACAGGACCAGATCGAAGCGCTCCCGATTGCCGGCCAAGTCATAGATCTGCATCAGGCGAAAATCGATGCTGTTTTCCAGGCCGAACTGGCCGGCCGCCCAGCGCGCCTGGGCGAGGTAGTGTGGATTGAGATCGATGGCGGTAACCTGGGCGCCGCGGCGCGCCAGTTCGAAGCTGTAGAATCCGGCGTTGCAGCCGATATCGAGGGCATCCCAGCCACTCAGATCCTCCGGCAAATGCGCGCCGATTTCCCGCCATTTATAGGCGGGAAAATCGCCCAAAACATGTTCGGGGGCGGTCTGGCTGCCGTCGGGAAGATGCAGATTGTGAAACCAGGGACGAAAGTCGGTGATGATCTGCTGCATGCCCTTGGCGCTGGTCGTCGCTGAAGAAGACTGCATGGCGTTCCTCAATAAGACATCGGCAGTCGGCTGCCGGTGTGGTTGATACAGAGAATGCGCGGCCCGGTGTCGTGAATGGCGAGAATGCTCACCGATGCCAGACTGATTTCGTAGCGCAGCATCATGTCCAGGGGAAACCCGGCGTAATGGGCGATGGCCGCTTTGATCGGATCGCCGTGACTGAACAGCGCCAGAGTGCCTTCGGGAAACTCCTGCCGCAATCCCTCGATCTCCGCCACCATTCGCGCCTGCACCTCGGCCATCAGTTCTCCGCCGGGAATGCGGGTGCCGCTGCGAAAGGTGTTGAACAGCCGCCAGCGTGGAACTTGCGCCAGGTGGCCAAAGGTTTCCCCGGTCCATTCGCCGAATTCGATTTCGTGCAGTCCCGGACGCACCTGCACCTCCAACTTGCGTTCCCGGGCCAAGGGGGCGGCGGTTTCCCGGCAGCGTTCGAGAGGGCTGCTGAAAATGGCGTCGATGGGGAGGCCGGAGAAGCGTTCGATGAGCCCCTGCGCCTGGTCGCTCCCCTGCCGGTTCAGACAAATGCCCGCCGAACGGCCGACGATCGCCTTGCCGATCGAATCGTTGTGGCCGTGCCGAATCAGCAGGAAGACGGCCATAATCTCTCCTCGATGGTTGTTCCCGCCGTCTTGCCGGTGGCGGCGGTTTTGGCCGGCAGAACATAGCGCCGAACGACCTCGCTGGCGAACCAGGCGAATTCGCCGGGATCGACGGGCGGGCTGGTGTGGCAATAGCGCCGGCCGCGGGAGGGCGGGGTGAAGCAGAGGGTGAGGGTGATCTCGAACTCGGCCAGCGCCGCCATCTGCCGATCGAACCAGACCGTGGCGTTGGGCCGGTGCCAGTCGGCCCAGCTTATGCCGGTGCGCAATTTTTTCACCCCGAGGCGGCGCAGCCAATCGACGGCCGACTCCAGTCGATGGTCCTCGAAATGGAACCATTGACAGATCCCCATCTCCGGATCGAAGTATTGCAGGGCCGGCTTCGGCGTGCCGTCGGCGCGCACCAGCCCCATATGGAAGTGTCGGTAATAGGCGCTCCCCTCGCTTTCCTTGTGCCGGGTGGTGGCGCCCCAGGCGGGGGGGAGGTCGAACAGGCTGTACCAGAAAACGTGCCTGATTCGTCCGAGAAGCAACTCCGCGGTGCGTTGCAGGCCGAACACCTGCACCTCGTCGGCGCCGAAGGTGGAGACCCCGACTTCGGTGACCCAGACCGGAAGCTGGGTGACCGCCTCGATTTCGGCGATCTTGGCCGGCCATTCGTCGATGCGCCAGTGGTTCCAGTCGAGGGGAAAGCCATGCACCGCCACGGCGTCGAGGCGATCAAGCAGACCGTAACTGCCGAGCATGCGTATGAATCGCTCATCGATGGGGGAGATGCCGCCGAGGACCAGGCAGGTTTCCGGAGAAAGCTCCCGCACCACCCGAGCCGCCATTTCGGCCATTTGACTGAACTCCCGCCACTCCTGATCCATCTGGAAGTCCCAGTGGGAGAGATTGTTCGGTTCGTTCCAGAATTTGATGGCTTCGATCATGAAAATCCTCTTGTCATGAGTGATCAGTAATGGACTTTAGCAGGGGCCGTTATGGTGTCAAGGGAGGCAATGCCCACCGGGACGGACTTCGTCGGTTGGCAGGGTTCTTCCAGGCCGGACGGCAGTCGGACGGTGAATTCCGAGCCGTGGCCGGGAGTGCTCCGCACCTCGATACCACCGCCATGCGCCTCGACGATGTGCTTGCATTGATAAAGGCCGATGCCGATGCCTCGCCGTTTCGTTGTCGCGAAAGGGCGAAAAAGCCGTTGCCGAATAAATTCCTCGCTCATGCCGCACCCCGCATCGCGCACCCGGAACCAGACCATCCCATTCCCTCCCACCTCGACCTGAACCGGCGAAGCGTTGCCGGATTCGCGGGCGTTGAGCAGCAGGTTGAGAGCGACCTTGCGTATTTCATCGACATCGAGGCAGGCCGGCGTCGGGCCGCCGCTCAGCTGGATTCCGTGGTCGCCGGCCAGGCGCGCGCCTTCGCGCACCACGGCGGCAAGATCGCAGGGCTGGCGATCGAGGGTCGGTTTTTCTTCCAGACCCTGCAGCCGGGCAATGAGATTTTTCATGCGAAGGACATTGTCATCCAGGGTCGAAAACATATCGGCGCGAAATTCCGCATTATTCAGGCAATGGCGGGCATTCTCCACGGTCAGGGCGAGGCTCGAAACCATGTTCTTCAGATCGTGGAGGACAAAGGCGGAAACCTTGCCAATGGCGGCCAGTTCCCGTGCTTCGGCAAGTTGATCGGTGAGGCGGCTGCCGGAGAGGGCGGAGGCGGCCTGGGCGGCCAACAGTTTCATCAGATCGAAATCCTCATAGGTGTAGTCTTCCCATCGGTCGATCGGTCGGCCCAGGGTGATGAAGCCTTCCAGCCCCTGGTCGAAATAGAGCGGCACGATGAAAGAAACCGCGCAGTCTTCCAGGAAGGAGCGGTTTTCCCGCCAGATTTCCCGGTTATCGTCACGGCTGGAAAATATCCATTTCGTGGCGGCAAAATAGAACACCAGGGAGTTGTCGCCGGCGAAGGACTCGACGGGCGGCGCCCGGCCGTGCGCGGCCGCCGCCCGGTAATTGCCGCCATCGGGGTCGCGCAGGTAAAGAATCGTTTCCTCCACGGCGAAGGATTCGCCGAAAACGGTCAGAATCGCCTGCTGCAGGTCCCGTCCGTCGCGGGTGGCGCCGACCCGATGGGTAAAACGCAGCCAATGGTCCCGGTAGTCGTATTTGTTCTGATAAAAATTCTTGTGCAGGACGACCTTGATCTTTCGGCGCATTGTTTCGGATAGAAGGACGGCGATCACGCCGATCCCCCCGGCCAGGGCGGCCATGGTCAGCAGCGCCCGTTGCGTCGGCGGCGCGAGGTGGCGCATCCCTTCGCCGAGCAGCCCGAGGGTAAATAAGTAGCCGCCGACCACCAGAACGACCACCGAACGAAAAGCCATCTCGTGCGAAATATGGATACGGGGCGCTTCCCCGCGTTGCAGGCGGGAAAAGGCCATCAGCGTCACGGCGGCGCTCAGGGCGAGAGAGCGGGCGGGGAGCAGGTTCATATCCAGGGCGTGATAGAGCAGCCCCTGACTGAAGAATACGAGATAGATGGCCAACAAGGCGCCGACGCCGATCATTTCGAATTTCCCCTGCCATCGGGCATGCCTGGGGAGGGCGGCCAGGGTGCGCTCCAGTTGCATCAGGGCGTAAAGCAGATAGAGGACGAGGCCGAGACAGAAGAAGAAGCCGGGTCGGCCGAGAAACAGCAGGCGTTCGTCGGCAAAATCGGGAGAATAATAAAAACCTTCAAAAGGCGACAGCAGGGCGAGGAGGGGAAAAGCCAAGGCGCCGAGAAGGAGCAGACGGGGAAGCTGCGGAATCTGGCGCAGTCCGCCGGTGCGGGCGAAGGTCAGGCCGAACAGCAGCCAGATGGCGGGCAAGAGGGCCTCGGCGAACAGCGCTCCCCGGCGCCAGAAAGACCATTCGGCCGGCCGCAGCCAGGCCTGCAAATCGAACAGCTCCAGCATGGTGGCGGCGACCAATCCGGCCAGCAACACCCCATCGGACACATTTTTGAGTCTGCCGGCAACCAGCAGGTAGGCGCCGAAAACGACGGTGAACAGGATGGCGATGGTGGAAAAACAGAAGGTCTGCATGCCCGCAAATCCAAGTTTAAATTAAACATAATTTATAATTGAATTGCCGCCATTTGCAAACGCGAAGAAAATTTTCACCTCCGGTGGCGTCCGGGAACGGAGTTTTGCCCGCCCCCGGCAATCGCCCGGCAGGTCCCGGGGCTCTGCTGCGATGCCGAAAAGCGATTGCCCCGTGTCCTGCTCCTGTGCTAGTCTTCGCTGTCTTGCACCGCTTATTTCCAGCCTGAAATCTCCCGACTAATGACGCCAAAAGAACGTTTGGATAAACTGCTGGTGGAACGCGGCCTGGTCCCCTCCCGGGAACGGGCGCGGGCGCTGATTCTGGCCGGCAAGGTGATTGTCGGCGAGCACGTGGTGGACAAGGCGGGCACCCAGGTCGCGCTTGATTCGCCGCTGCGCTTGAAGGGGGAGGATATCCCCTACGTGTCGCGCGGCGGCTTGAAACTGGCGCATGCCCTCGATACTTTCAACATTGCGGTTGCCGGCCGGCTCGCCATCGATGTCGGCGCCTCGACCGGCGGCTTCACCGATTGCCTGCTGCAACGGGGAGCGGCGCGGGTCATCGCCGTCGATGTCGGCTACGGACAACTGGCGTGGAAACTGCGGGAGGATGCTCGGGTGCTGAATCTCGAACGCACCAATATTCGCGAGCTCACCCCGGAACGGCTACCCGCGCGGCCGGATCTGGCGGTCATCGACGCCTCCTTCATTTCTCTCGACAAGGTTCTTCCCGCTACGCTGCCGCTGCTGGCCGGGGCGGCGGAGGTGGTCGCCTTGATCAAGCCGCAGTTCGAAGTGGGCCGCGGTGAAGTGGGGAAGGGCGGGGTGGTGCGGGACGCGGAAAAACAGGCGCGGGTGGTGGAGAAAGTACGGGCCATGGCGGTCGAGCTCGGCTGTGCCGTTATCGCCGTCACCGAAAGTCCAATTCTCGGCCCGAAGGGGAACCGGGAATTTCTCATCTGGCTGAAAAAAGGCCATTCTGGCTTTACAGACGGAGGTTGCGGATGCGGATGAAAATCGAGGAACATCTGTCCGGTCACATCGATGCCCTGACCCTGGTCCGCCGGGAGTTGACGGTTGCCATCGGCGATTGCGCCGCGCTTCTTATCGAGGCTCTGCGCCAGGGCAACAAAATCCTGATCATGGGCAACGGCGGGTCGGCGGCCGATGCCCAGCACTTTGCCGCCGAGCTGGTGGGGCGCTTTCTGCGCAACCGGCAGGCGCTGCCGGCGGTGGCGTTGACCACCGATACCTCCATATTGACGGCGGTGGGCAACGATTTCGGTTACGATGAGATTTTCAAGCGCCAGGTCGAAGCCCTGGCCCGCCCCGGCGACGTGGTCATCGGCATCTCCACCAGCGGTCATTCCAACAATGTTTTCTATGCCCTGACCGCCGCCAACCAGCTCGGTTGCAAAACGGTCGGACTGCTCGGACGCGACGGCGGCAATATCGGCGGCATCGTCGATCTGAACCTGACCGTGCCATCCCAGGAAACCCCCTTTATTCAGGAAGCGCACGTGACGATCATTCACATCCTGTGCTTGCTGGCGGAGAACGCCATGGCCGAATCGGCGAAAAACGTATGAAAAAATACCATCCCATCGATCTGACGCCGGTCAAAACCTATTCGCTGGCCAGCCGCGACAACAAGGTCAACATCCGCGACCACTTCGCCCGGCCGTTGCGGGCCGGCATGTCGTGCGCAGAGCTTTTTTCCGCCATGCCGCGTCTGCTGGCCGCCGACAGCTTGCGCAACGTCGCCGAGGCCGTTGCGCGAGCGCGGGCGAAGGATCGGCCGGTGGTGCTGGCCATCGGCGGCCATGTGATCAAATGCGGGCTGCAGCCGATTCTGCAAGGGCTGATCGAAGCGGATATCGTCACCGCAGTGGCGATGAACGGCTCGGCCGCCATCCACGATTTCGAGATTGCGCTGGGCGGCGCGACCTCGGAGGAGGTCGGCGCGGTGCTCCATACGGGCGATTTCGGTTTTGCCGAGGAGACCGGCGGCGGCATCAATCGCATCCTGAAGGACGCCGTGAGGACCGAAGCCGGGTACGGCGAGGCCCTCGGCCGGCGCATTCTCGAGCAAGAGTTGCCGCACCGCGACTACAGCCTGCTGGCGGCGTGCGCCAAAAAGGGGATTCCGGCCACCGTGCATGTGGCGGTCGGCACCGATATCGTGCATCAGCATCCGGAGGCGGACGGCGCGGTGATCGGCGAGATGACCTTCCGCGATTTTCGCCTGCTGACCTCGGTGGTTGCCGATCTGGGGAACGGCGGCGTCTGGCTTAACGTCGGCTCGGCGGTGCTGCTGCCGGAGGTGTTTCTCAAGGCGCTGTCCATCGCCCAGAATCTCGGACACCATGTCGATGACTTCACCACCGCCAACTTCGATATGATCCAGCATTATCGTCCCCTGACCAATGTCGTCAAACGGCCGACCTCCGGCAGTGGTCGCGGCTATTCGATCACCGGGCACCACGAAATCAATATCCCCCTGTTCGCCATGGCGGTTCTGGAGGCGATGCGCGCTGACAAGGAGGAACATGGAGCGGCTTGAGGTGGAGAAATTTCTCGCCCGTCTGCCGGAGGTTCAGGCGCTGGTGATTGGCGACCTGATGCTCGATGAATACCTCTGGGGAAAAACCGAGCGTATTTCACCGGAGGCGCCGGTGCAGGTCGTCGAGGTCACCCGCGAGGATTTGCGTCTGGGCGGCGCCGGCAATGTAATCAACAATCTCGTGGCTCTCGGCTGTCAAATCCGGGTGGCCAGCGTTCTCGGAGAAGACGACGACAGCCAACGTCTGCGGCGGATGCTGGAAACGCAAGGGGTCGACACCGCTTCCCTGCTGCTGGACCCGTCGCGAATCACCAGCCGCAAAACGCGGATACTCGCCAGCAATCAGCAAATGCTGCGCTTCGACCGGGAAAGTCGCGATCCGATCGGCCCGGACATCGAGGCTCGCCTCGTCGCCGACCTGCGGCGGATTGTTCCGCAGGTACGGGTCGTGCTTGTTTCCGACTACATGAAAGGGGTTCTGACCCCGGCGTTGTTGCGGGAAATCATCGCCATCGGTCGGGAGAACAGCATCCCGGTGGTGGTCGATCCGAAGGGAAGCGATTACCGCAAGTACCGGGGCGCGACCCTGCTCACCCCCAACCGCAAGGAAGCGCAGGCCGCCTCGGAGATCGCCATTGCCGACGAAGATTCGCTGCGACTGGCCGGGCGTAAACTGCTGGCGGAAAACGATCTGGAAGCGCTGGTCCTCACCCGCAGCGAGGAGGGGATGACCCTGTTCTTTCGCGATGGCCGCGAGGATCATCTGCCGACGGTGGCCCGCGAGGTGTTCGACGTCACTGGCGCCGGCGACACCGTTCTGTCCTTTTTCGGCGTCGGACTGGCCTGCGGCTTGACTCTGCCGGAAGCGGCGCGCCTGGCCAATCTGGCGGCCGGCGTGGTGGTGGCGAAGGTGGGGACCAGCACCGTCTCGCCCGACGAGTTGCTGGAGGCGGCCACTCGCCTGCATCCGGATGGAGATCTCAAAATTCGCACCCGACCGGCCCTCGCCCGGTTGCTGGAGAGCGAGCGGCAGCGGGGGAAAAAGATCGTTTTCACCAATGGCTGCTTCGATCTGCTGCATGTCGGGCATGTAAAATATCTGCAGAAGGCCCGGCAACTCGGAGACCTCCTGGTGCTCGGGCTCAACTCCGATGCTTCCGTGCGCCGGCTGAAAGGGGCCAAGCGGCCGCTGATCGGCGAAGAGGAGCGGGCGCACATCCTCGCCGCCCTGCACTGCATCGATCACGTCGTCCTCTTTGACGAGGATACGCCCCGCGAACTGATTCGCGATCTGCGCCCCGATGTCCTGGTCAAAGGCGGCGATTATGCGCCGGAAGGGGTGGTCGGCAAAGAGTTGGTCGAAAGCTGGGGGGGGAAGGTGGAGCTGATCCAGTTCGTCGATGGCAAATCGACGACCAACATCATCGACAGGGTCATGCAGGTCTATGGCGACTCCTGAACGCCGGCCGGCGGTCTTTCTCGATCGCGACGGCACCATCAACGTGGAAAGGGACTACCTGCACCGGATCGAGGATTTCACCTTCATTCCGGGCGCGCCGCAAGCCATCCGGCGGTTGAAGGACGCCGGCTTTTTGGTCGTCGTCGTCACCAACCAATCGGGCGTGGCGCGCGGCTATTTTCCCGAAACCGCCGTCGAAGAACTCCATCGGCACCTGCAGCGGGAGCTTGGCCGGGTCGGCGCCGGCATCGACGCCTTTTATCTGTGTCCGCATCACCCCCACGCAGGCATCGGCGATTACCGCATCGAATGCGCCTGTCGCAAAGGGTCGCCCGGTATGCTGTTGCAGGCGGCGGCCGAACACCATATCGATCTCGGCGCCTCCTGGATGGTCGGCGACAAGGCGGCCGATATCGAGGCCGGCCGCCGGGCCGGCTGCACCCCCCTGCTGGTATTGACCGGCTACGGGGAAGAGGAAAACGGCAAGATCGACCCGCAAATTGCACGCTGCGCCGATCTTGCTGCCGCCGCCGATTACATTCTCCGGCATTCTGCCGACCAGCTCCCCCGCACCGATCCGCCCCAATAGCCATTCAGCCAGGCAACCTTCTTTTTGGCACGCTGGCGGGTGGGAAAGTTTCATTCTCCACGTTCAGCTCGCGCTGCATCTTGGTCACGACGCCTGCTTTGACCAGCAACGAACCCGCCTTTTTTTCCTGTTCTTTTGACCGACGAAGAACGACCTTTCGCATCGAAGCTTGCATTGTTCAATCTCCCTGAGGCTCCGACGATGCCGGTTGCAAAAATATTAATTTTGACCAACGGCAATCCTGTGGTAATCTCCAGCCTGAATTTGTTCTAATAAACAAAATCAGAGGGGCCGACATTTCACGGCATCCGGTTTTCTGGACCTTTGGCGGAGGATAAAAATGGTTTCGGTCGAAGCGATAAGGGGGGGGAGGGCGAAAATTGCCGTGGTCGGTCTCGGCTATGTCGGGCTGCCGCTGGCGGCGGCCTTCAGCCGCCGGGCGGAGGTCATCGGGTTCGATATCAGCGAAAAAAAAATCAGGGAGCTGGAGCGCGGTTTCGACGCTACCGGGGAACTGTCAACGGAGCAACTGGCCGAGGCGCGCATCGCCTTCACCCGGGACGCCAGCCGGCTGAAGCAGGCCGAGTTTGTCATCGTCACCGTTCCCACTCCCATTGACGGACATCGAGCCCCTGATCTCGGGCCGATTATCGCCGCCAGTCGGACCATCGGTCGCCACCTGGCCTCTGGCGCTATCGTCGTCTACGAATCCACCGTCTACCCCGGTGTGACCGAGGACATTTGCGTCCCCATTCTGGAAGAGGAATCGGGGCTGAAATGCGGGCGGGATTTCGGCGTCGGCTATTCGCCGGAGCGGATCAACCCCGGCGACAAGGTGCATACCGTCGACAAGATCGTCAAAGTGGTCTCCGGTCAGGATGCGGCGACGCTGGAAACAGTGGCGGGGGTGTACGAGATGGTGGTCGATGCCGGAGTCTTTCGCGCCTCTTCCATCAAAGTTGCCGAAGCCGCCAAAGTCATCGAAAACACCCAGCGCGACCTGAACATTGCGCTGATGAACGAATTGGCCATTATCTTCGGCCGGCTCGGAATCGATACCGGCGAGGTGCTCGCCGCCGCCGGCACCAAATGGAATTTTCTCAAATTCACCCCCGGCCTGGTCGGCGGTCACTGCATCGGCGTCGATCCCTATTACCTGACCTACAAGGCCGAGGAGATCGGCTATCACCCGCAGGTCATTCTCGCCGGCCGGCGGATCAACGACGGCATGGGGAAATATGTGGCGGAAATGACGGTCAAGAAGCTGATTCAGGCGAACAAGGCGGTCAAGGGGTCGCGGGCGCTGATCTTCGGTTTGACCTTCAAGGAAAACGTACCGGATATTCGCAACAGCAAGGTCATCGATATCGTCCGGGAATTGCGTGAATACGAAGTTGAGGTCCTGGTTCACGACCCCCTCGCCGACCCGGAAGAAGCGCTGCACGAATACGGCCTTGATCTGATCTCCCCGGAAGAGGCCGGCCATTTTGACGCCACCATCTGGGCGGTGCCGCACGATGCTTTCAGTTCCTACACCCCAACGCGGTTGCGCGAACTGTGCTGCAACGGCAACGGCAAGGGGGTGCTCATGGATGTCAAATCGGTACACCGGCGCGAGCAGGTCGAGGCGGCCGGTTTACTGTACTGGAATATGTGATCGCTGCAAAGAGCCGCATGACCGCATTCGACCCGTAGAAACACACTGTATGGACCAGCCAACCGAACACGCCGATCCGGCAATCCGTGTCGTAAATCTGAGCAAATACTATCAGATTTACGATACGCCCCGGGATCGCCTCAAGCAATTCGTTCTGCCGAGGCTCCGCCGCGCTTTCGGCCGGAAGCCGATGTGTTTCTACCGGGAGTTCTGGGCTCTGCGGGAGGTCGCGTTTACCGTCGCCCGGGGCGAAACGCTCGGCATCGTCGGCCGCAACGGCTCAGGGAAATCGACCTTGTTGCAATTGATCTGCGGAACCCTCGCCGCGTCCGCCGGCGCCATCGAGACGCGGGGCCGGGTTGCCGCCCTGCTGGAACTCGGTGCCGGGTTCAACCCGGAGTTCACCGGGCGCGAGAATGTGTACATGGCCGCCTCCCTCTATGGATTGTCGCGGCCGGAGATCAATGCCCGTTTCGCCGCTATCGCCGCTTTCGCCGACATCGGGGACTTCATCGAGCAGCCGGTAAAGATGTATTCCAGCGGTATGTACGTTCGTCTTGCTTTCGCCGTCATAGCCCATGTCGATGCCGATATTCTGGTGATCGACGAAGCCTTGTCCGTCGGGGATGCGCTGTTCACGCAAAAATGCATGCGTTTTATCCGCCAATTCCAGAAGCGCGGCACCCTGCTTTTCGTCAGCCACGACATGAGCTCCGTCATCAACCTCTGCCGCAGCGCCATTTGGCTGGAGGAGGGGAGAATACGCGACGTCGGGCCGGCAAAGAAGGTGGCGGACGAATATCTCCGGCACACTTTGCAGGAACTCTATGGCGATGCGGCCAGTCTGGAGGCGACAAATGCCGGTGCGGATGAACACCCGCCAGCTGTCCCCAAGGACAACGAAGTGCTCGATTATCACGTCGAAGGCGTCGCCGCCGACAATATGCACGCGGCCAGCGGCTGGCAAACCGGCGGCGCACAGATTCTCGGTGTACGGATGGAGCCTTTGGCCGGAGGCCAGGGCGGTGTTTTTCTGGGCGGCGAGAAAGTGCGCATGCTGATCCGCGCCCGCGCCCGGCAACCCCTGCGCCGACCGATTCTCGGTTTTCTCGTTCGCGATCGATTGGGGCAGGACCTCTTTGGCGAGAACACCCTGCCCTTTACCGACCTGCACCCGACGGAAATTGCCGCCGGCCAGGATTTCGAAGGCGAATTCGTCTTCCGCCTGCCGATGTTGCCCAACGGTCAATACGCCGTGATGGCTTCGGTCGCCGATGGCGACCTCCACCATCACATCCAGCATCATTGGCTGCACGATGCGATGATTATCAACATATCCTCCAGCCGGGTGCGCTGGGGGCTGGTCGGCGTGCCCTTCGAGCGGGTTAGCCTGAGGTCGGCGGTATGAACAATCTGCGCGCCATCTACCGGGAGCATGCCGGAAGAGTGTCCGATAAATGGTCGAGTTATCTCACCGAGTACGACCGGCTCCTCGCACCATGGCGGCAAAACCCGGTGCGGTTGCTGGAAATCGGCATCCAGAATGGCGGTTCGCTGGAAATCTGGAGCCGCTATTTCCCCCAGGCGGAAAAGCTGGTCGGCTGCGACATCAATCCGGATTGCGCGCGGCTGGAGTACGCCGATCCGCGTATTGCCGTCGTCATCGGCAACGCCGACACCGAGGCAAGCGAGCAGCGGATAAAAGCCATTTCGCCCCAATACGATTGCATCATCGATGACGGTTCCCACCGATCCGGGGAAATCATCGGCGCCTTTCACCGTTATTTCCCCTGCCTGCGTCCAGGCGGATTGTATATCGTCGAGGATTTGCATTGCAGCTATTGGCATGATTTCGAGGGCGGTCTTTTTCATCCTTTTTCGGCCATCGCCTATTTCAAGCGCCTGGTCGATCTGGTCAACCGGGAGTTCTGGGGCGTCGACGTGAAGCCCGAATCCCTGCTGGAGGACTTTTCCCGGTTCCATGGCGCCGCGTTCGACCATCCAGCGCCGACGGGCGTTCACTCGGTCGAATTCATCAATTCGATTTGCGTGATTAGAAAGGGGGCTGCGCAGACGAACAGTCTCGGACCACGGATGATTGCCGGCGCGGCGGAAGATATCGTGCCTGGCCATCACTCTCTGCACGGCATGCCGTGTCTGGTTCCGGACCAAAGGGAAAATGCCTGGGCGGACGGTGCGGCCTGCAAAGAGGAGAGGCTTTCAGCGACCCTGGCGCAACGCGACAGGCAAAATGGCCTTTTGCAGCAGGCTGTTGCGGAGGGGGCGCAAAGAATTGCCGATCAACGGCGGATCATCGACGGGCAAGACGAGGAGATGGTCCGGCTGCGCCGAAGGCTTGCGCAGCGGGAAGCGCAGAATGCGGAGCTGAAGTCCCAAGTGGCGGAGCGGGAGGTTTGCCTTGCCGCGCATGAACCGACTCTCGCTGCGCGCGATCGGCGGATCGCCGAACTGGATGAAACGCTCGCTGAACGCGACGGCCTCTTGCAAAGTATTTTGTCCTCGGAAAGCTGGCGCCTGACCGCTCCGCTGCGTTTGGCCGGCGGATATGGCAAGCGGGTCCATCGTCTGTTGCGGGTGGTGCCGGAACGCGTACGCGCCACCGGTGGTCTCCGGCCGGCGGCCGAAAAAGCCCTGGCGATCTATCGCAACGAAGGGCTGCCCGGTATCCGCAGGCGGTGGGCAAGCCGGGAGGCGCAAGAAATTGCTCTGCCGGAGATAAGCGCTTTTGCCGCGCCGACGACGGCTTTCGCCTTCGATCCGCAGGCGGGCTATGCGTTGCGGCAAGGTCCCGCCGGTTATGCCTACGTTCCGCCGCGCCGGCCGGACAACCTGGCGCACATCTGCCAGAACATGGTGCGGCGGCCGCAGTTCTCGATCCTCGTGCCGGTTTACGACACCCCCCCGGAAATTCTGCGCAAAACCATCGATTCCGTGCTGGCCCAATGGTATCCAGATTGGGAACTTATTCTGGCCGACGATGCCAGCACCGATCCGGCGACACGGCAATGTCTGGCGCAATTGGCTCACCCAGCCATCACCGTTCTGCATCTGCCGGAGAACCGCGGCATTTCCGGGGCCAGCAACGCGGCGCTGGCGCGGGCGCGGGGCGATTACGTCGTTCTGCTCGATCACGATGATGAATTGACCGAAGACTGCCTGTTCGAACTGGCTCTCTGCATCGAGGGGGAGAATCCGGACTACATTTACAGCGACGAGGACAAAATCGGTGCGGACGGAGGTTTTACCGAGCCGCATTTCAAACCCGACTGGTCGCCCGACACCCTGATGAGCACGATGTATGTGTGTCATGTTTCCTGTATCCGCAGAGAACTGCTGAACGAAATCGACGGTTTCCGCTCCGAATTCGACGGCTGTCAGGACTGGGATCTGATTCTGCGCCTGACCGAGAGGACGCAGCGCATCCACCATCTGCCGAAAGTCCTTTATCACTGGCGCATCATTCCGGCATCTACGGCCGCCGATATCGCCGCCAAACCGTATATCCTGGAAAGATCCAGGCAGGTGCGCGAAGAGGCGCTGGCCCGCCGCGGCCTGAGCGGCACGATCGAGGCGGTCGAACAGGTCAAGGGCTACTTTCGCGTGAACTATCGCCTTTCGGGCAATCCCCTGATTTCCGTCATTATCCCCAGTCGGGACAATGCGGCCATCCTGCGCCGGTGTGTCGCCTCGATTCAGGAGCGCTCCAGCTACAGGAATTTCGAAATAATAATCGTCGACAACGGTTCTGTTGCGCCGGATGCCCGGGACTATCTGGACGCGATGCAAAGGCGGGGGCAAGCGACGGTCCTTCGCCACGATCAGCCTTTTAACTTTTCGCAGCTCAACAATGTCGGCGCCGAAGCGGCGCGAGGGGATATTCTCCTTTTCCTCAACGACGATACCGAGGTGCTGACCGCCGACTGGCTGGAACGGTTGGGCGGCTATGCCCGGCTCGCCCATGTCGGCGCCGTTGGCGCCAAGCTGCTGTATCCGGGCGGGAAGCGGATTCAGCACGCCGGCATCGTCAATTTTGCCGACGGGCCGGGGCACGCTTTTTTCGGCCTTGACGCCGATGTCCCGGGATATTTCATGCGCAACCTGCTGGAATACGATTGGCTCGCCGTCACCGGCGCTTGCCTGATGGTCGAGAAAACAAAATTTGTCGCCGTCGGTGGTTTCGACGAACGGTTTCCCGTCGCCTACAACGACGTCGATTTCTGCCTGCGTTTGCGCGCGAGCGGCTATTACAACGTGGTCGGCCAGGCGGTGCGCCTGATCCATCATGAATCGGCCAGTCGCGGCAACGACCATGCGTCTCCCGTGAAACTCGCCCGACTGGAAAGGGATAAAAAATGCCTTTTCGCGACTCACCCGCAATACCTGCAGCACGACCCCTTCCACAGCCCCAATCTGCATCCGAACGGCTTTCACTTCGAAACCGTTTCGTGAGCAGCCAACGGCATCCGGCATGCGCAGCAGCGCGCCCAGCCGCGCCGGGCAACCCGGAATTCGATGCTGGCGAGTTGCGGCAGAAGATCGCCGCTGCGGCGGCGGTCTCCTTCGATTTTTTCGACACCCTGTTTGTGCGGCCGTTGCTCGATCCGGAAGACCTTTTCGACCTTATCGGCCGCCGTTACGGCATCGACAACTTTCGCCGCTTGCGTCAGTCCGCCCAGGCGGAGGCCTTTCGCCGCATGCGTCAGGCGAAAAAGCGGGAGATCACCCTCGAAGGAATTTACGCCTGCCTTGCGCCCCTTGCCGTTCCGGCTGCGGAAATCATGCGGGCCGAATACGCGATGGAATTGTCCCTGGCGCAGCCCAATTTAGAACTGGTCGCCCTCTTTTCCGAAACGGCGGCTTCAGGAAAACCGGTCGTCGTGACTTCGGACATGTACCTGCCCGCGCGATTTTTTCGGGAAGCTTTGCAGCGGCATGGCCTGGCCGAAACGCCGCTGTACATCTCCTGTGAACGAAACGCCACCAAACGCGATGCCGGCGAGCTGTTCGCTCTCGTCGTTGCCGATCTCGGGGTTGCTCCCGACCGTCTGCTGCATATCGGCGACAATGCGCGCTCGGACGTGGCGCAGGCCGAAGCCCGGGGTGTCGCCGCCTATCATTATCGGGAGAACCGGCGACTGCCGCCCCCTTTGCGCCAGTATGTCCCGGAAGCCGCGCTGGCGGGGGGGCTGCTGCGCCGGCATCGCGGGCAGATTCAGCCCGATTCTTTTCAGGAAATGGGATTTCTTTACGGCGGTCCCGCCGCCGTGGGTTTTCTCGACTGGATCGCCGAAAGGGCGCGACGCGATGAGATCGACCACCTTCTTTTTCTCGCCCGCGATGGGTATGTGCTCGACGGTATTGCCCGCAGCCGGCCCGATCAATGCCTGCCGAAGTTCACCTATTTTCGCGGTTCGCGCACGGCGTTCACCCTGGCCGCGATCACCGAGAAAAACTTTGCTGATGCTCTGCCTTTTCTTCTCTCGGGCGCGGAAGGTTTATCCGCCCATGAATTGCTGGAGAGAATCAACGTGCCGGCGCCGGCCGATCGCGTCCTCGAAGACATCGGGCTCGGCGCGGGAGTCGTGGCGACGCAGGCGCGGATGCAACAGATGGCCGATTTCCTCCACGCCTGGCGCTGGGAAATCCTCAAGGTCTGCCGGCGTAATCGCCGCGCCCTGCTGGCGTATCTCCGGGAGCTCGGCATCCAGCCGGGGAGCAGGATCGCTCTGGTCGATATCGGCTGGAACGGAACCACCCAGAACGCTTTCGAGAACGCCATCGAAAACTTTTTTGATCTCCAGGTTTTTGGTTATTATTTTTGTCTGGCGAACACGCCCGAGCGGCTGCAGCGTCAGCAAACCCGGCGCATGGCCGCGCTGGTTTCCTCCCCTTCGACAGCCCCCGAAGTGGTGGCCAAAATATTCGCAAACCGGGTGGCGGTGGAATTGCTATTTTCCGCACCGCATGCCTCCATCTCCGGCTATGCCCTGTCGGCGGACGGCGGCGTCGTCGCGGTGGAAGACCCGGGGCGGGGAGACAATGGCCACCTTGCGCAGGTGAATGCGGAGATTCTGCATGGATCGCTGCTCTTTGCGCGCGATTACCACCGTCTGCGCCGTGAATTGCAAGTGCCGACATCGCCGCTGGCGGTAGCTGAGCCCCTGATTCAGTTCGTCACCCAGCCAAAAATCGGACATCCCTTGTTCCCGTCGGTGCGGAATTTCGACGGCTGGTCCAGCACGCGCAATCGGGACATTTCGCTTGTCGATTACCTCAACGGTTCGTCTCCCGCCTGAACTTCGATGCGAGCATGATTGTTATTCGGGTTCCCTTGCTAAATTTAAAATTTGCAATTTAAATAAATTAATTTTACATTGGATTCCGCTTGGATCGACCGACCGGTTTTTCTTCTATGGAGTTCGGGTGTCCAGTCCTTTTTTCGACATCGTCCCAGCAAGTTTCTGGCGTCACCGTCACCTGATCTGGCAAATGACGCGCCGCGAAGTCGTCGGGCGGTATCGTGGCTCCTGGCTCGGTTTGCTATGGTCATTTTTTCATCCGGTATTGATGCTGGCCGTTTACACCTTTGTTTTCAGCGTTGTATTCCAGGCCCGCTGGGGCGATGGCGATGGCGTGAATCGTGCCGAATTCGCCATCGTTCTCTTCGCCGGTCTGATCATCTTCAATCTCTTTGCCGAGATAGTAAATCGATCTCCCAACCTGATTCTCGAGCATCCGAATCTGGTTAAAAAGGTGGTTTTTCCCCTGGAGATCCTGCCCGTGGTGGCGGCCGGTTCGGCGTTGTTTCATGCCGGCGTCAGCCTGATCGTACTGCTCCTGTTCGAGTTGGCGGTGCGCCACTCCCTGCCGGCGACAGCTTTATACCTGCCGCTGATTCTTCTCCCATTTCTCACTCTGACCCTGGGGCTTTCATGGCTGCTGGCCTCCCTCGGCGTCTACATTCGGGATGTCGCGCAGACGGTCGGGATTGCCACCACCGCCCTGATGTTCGTCAGCCCGATCTTTTTTCCCCTGTCGGCATTGCCCGAGGAAATAAGGCCTTTTCTGCAACTCAATCCCCTGGCTTTGATTATTGAACAGGCGCGGGCGGTGCTCGTCTTCGGCGTCGGGCCGGCCTGGACGGCATTGGCCGGATACGGGGCGATGAGTCTGTTGGGCGGGCTTTTCGGTTTGTGGAGTTTTCACAAGCTGCGGCGGGGGTTTGCCGATGTTCTCTGATGCCCGGTCGCCGGTGGGCGCCCCTCGGCAGGAAAAGCGCCGCTTTTTCCGCTGGAAGACCTCCCTCGGTGCGGGTCATGCGGCCGGCTTGGCCCATTGCATTGCGATTTTCCTTCTGCTTTTTCTCTGGTTTGCCGCCTGGGCGGTGATCAAGCCGCCCTTTCAGGCGCCGGACGAATTCAGCCACGCGGTCAAGGCGTACTCCGTTGCCGACAATCCATGGCTGACGCCGAAGCCGCACGTCAGCATCCCGTCGCGGCTGCACAATCCCCTGCTGTCGGCCGAGGTTCTCCACGCCATCCCTTTCCACAATGCCCGCAGCCTTTCCGACAACGATATCGCCTTCCTCAAGGGTCTTCAATGGCCGATGGGGGAGGGAGCAACGCAGACCTTTACCAGCGCCTACAATTATCCCTATGCCTATTACCAGGCTGTTTTTGCCTTTGGCCAGGGGCTGTCGCTGTTAACCGACGCCACGCCCTATGACAGCCTGTACCTGTATCGATTCGCCTCCGCTTTTCTCGCCAGTTTCGCGTGGTTGCTGGTCTTTTTCAGCCTGCCGGCCAAACTTCCGCATCGGATTTCGATTTTTCTGTTTCTCGTTCTCAATCCGATGTTGGCGTTCATGTCGTCGAGTATTAATCCGGATGGCCTGTTTTATCCGTTGACCTGCCTGGTCGTCGTCCTGTTTTACCGGCTATCCATATCAGGCGACGGCAAGGGGCAGGCGGCCTGGGCGGCCCTGACCACAGCCCCCCTGGTCAAGTCGGTGGGGCTGGTTCTCTTTCCCGCCATCGCCTTGTTTTCCACCGGGCTTTGGCTCGCCCGCAAAAAGATGCGATTGCTCCGTGCGCTCGCGGTTGCCGGAGCGGCTCTGACGGCCAGCTTCCTTGCTTTTTACCTTTGGGCGCCGGCGCCGGACGAGCTCGCCTACAGCGGAAAAGGGGTGGACGCCAGTCTCTGGCATTATCTGCTGGCGAACAAGTACGCCGCCCTGGGGGAATCGTTCTGGGGGGTTCTCGGCTGGTTCGATTATACCCTGGCGTCGCCATATTACTGGGCCTTTATCCCGCTGCTGGGCATCAACGCGGTCTGTGTGCTCCTCGAACAAAAGCGGTGGCGCAGCCATGGACTGACCTGGTATGCCGCCGGATTTTCCCTCATTTTTGCCGCCGGCCTGTTCGCCATCGAATTTCTGTTGCTGCCCCGTTATGGCTATGTTTTGCAGGGCCGCTACTTTCTGCCCGCCGCATTGGGCCTGGCCATGCTTCTGGTGCACCGGCATGCCTGGGCGCGAAACGCCCTTCTCGTTTATCTGGGCGTTTTCAGTCTGCTGTTGTATGGGGAAACGGTCGATCGCTACTACGACGCCAATTGGGAGCGGGCCTGGCGTGGCTTTCCCTTCACTGCAACCTGTTCAGCTCCGTCCGGGCCGGCGCTTTCCGTCGCCGCCGGGCTTCCCGCTCGGGCAATAGAGATCCGACTTGTGAGGGAGGAAATATGAAGAGCGGCAATATTTTCCTGATCTTGATCTGCGTCGGCGGCATAGCCGCCGGGCAGGTTCTTTTCAAGCTGACGGCGCAGTATATGGCCCGAACGGGAGGGGATGGGTTCAGCGTCTGGCGCTATGCCAATGCCTATTTTGTTTTCGCCATCTTCATCTATGCGACAACCACCCTGCTTTGGGTCTGGGTGCTGCGTTCGGTGCCTTTGAACGTCGCCTATCCCTTCATGGCGCTGGCGTTTTTTATTGTTCCGGTGATGAGCTGGTTCTTCCTGGGGGAAGATCTTGGCGTCCGTCATCTGTTCGGCAACCTGCTGATCATCTCAGGCATACTGGTTATCGCCCACGGCGGGTAAGGTCGAATTTTCGCATAGAGTTAATTGATTTTAAACTAAATTATTTTATATTTAGTCTCTGCATGCGGAAACGTTTGGATTGCGCAATTTATCGGCGGCGATCGTAAAAATGCCCGGACAGCAGAAAACCATGCCCGAAATAGAAATCCTGCTCGCCACCCACAACGGGCGGTCCTACCTGGCGCAGCAGATCGATTCCATTTTGCGCCAAACCTTTACCGACTGGCGGCTGCTGATCAGCGACGATGCTTCGAACGACGGCACCCGCGAACTGGCGCGCGCGTATGCGCAGGCCCATCCGGGGCGGATCCGGGTCATTGACGGTTTGCCGCAAAGGGGCGGGGCCTGCAGAAATTTTGCGCATCTGCTGCGCCACTCCTCCGCTGACTATGTGGCTTTTTGCGACCAGGACGACTGCTGGCACCCGGATAAGTTGGCAGCCTCCCTGGAGATGATGCGGGCGCTGGAGAAAGTGCACGGCAAGGATGGCCCTGTGCTGGTGCATACCGATCTTCAGGTGGTCGACGAGGGCGGGAGGGTGATGACGCCTTCCTTCTGGCGTCGCCAGCATCTCGATCCGGTTCGAGGCCGACGACTCAGCCATCTTCTGGTGCAAAACGTGGTGACCGGTTGCACCATGCTGATCAATGCCCGGCTGCGTGATCTATGTCGTTCCATACCGTCCGGTGCAATTATGCACGACTGGTGGATTGCCCTGGTTGCCGCCGTCTTCGGCCGCATTGCCCATCTTCCCCAGGCGACAGTGTGTTACCGGCAGCATCCGGGGAATGCCATCGGCGCTCCGGGCTGGAATTGCTCTTTCGTTTTCCGGCGGCTGTGCAGCCCCGGAACAATTCGCCACTCATTGCAATCCACCCGCAGACAGGCGGCTGTATTCATGACGCATTTTGCAGCCTTGTTGCCGGCGCGGGAGAGGCGAATAATTCGTTTCTATGCCGAACTCGAGAAGGAAAATTTTTTTATGCGTAGAATAAGAATTTGTCAATTCAGCTTTCTTAAAAGCGGCCTGCTGCGCAATCTGGCTTACCTGGCGATGGTCTGAACCGTGGTCGTCAGCCTTTGCATACCGGTCTTCCGCACCGGCTTCGTCAACCGGCAAAGCGCGGCGATTCGCGCCCAGCGGATGAATTTCGCAAGGGTTCTGTTTCTCGACTCTTCACCGGGCGGATTTCCCGGCGAGGTCCGCGATTTTGGCCGGATTGTGCCGATCGATCCGCGCACCTACGATCATGGCGGCACGCGTCGCCTGGGAACGGCACTGCTGGCGGATGCCGATATCATCGTCTTTCTCACCGAGGACGCCGTTCCGGCGGACGCCCATGCCATTGCCAACCTGGTGGCCTGCTTCGATGACCCCACGGTCGGCGCCGCCTTCGGCCGCCAGTTGCCGCGGCCGGAGGCGGGTCCTATCGAACGGCATGCGCGTCTCTTCAACTATCCGCCGAAAAGTCAGGTGAAAAGCTCGGCCGACATCCACCGATTAGGACTGAAAGCAGCTTTTATTTCCAATTCCTTTGCCGCCTATCGGCGCGATGCCTTGATCGCCGTCGGCGGTTTCCCCGAGCGCAATATCGTCAGCGAAGACACTCTGGTTGCCGCCAGAATGCTGCGGGCGGGCTGGCGGATTGCCTACAGTGCGCAGGCCCGAGTGTATCATTCCCATCCCTATAACGGGGTGCAGGAATTCAAGCGTTATTTCGATATCGGCGTGTTTCATGCGCGGCAGCCATGGATTCGCCATTCCTTCGGCGGCGCGGAAAAGGAAGGATTGCGCTTCCTCAAATCCGAATTCGCCTTTCTGCGCGACGATCCGCTGCAGGTTCTTGCCGCTTTACTGCGCCTGCCCTGCCGATATCTCGGTTTTCGCGCCGGTCTGGTCGAAAGATTCCTGCCCCCGGTCCTGAAGAGCTGGTGCAGCATGCAGAAAAACTTCTGGCGGCGGGAAAAATCAAGCCTTCTTGCGCCGCCCCAGTCTGCACAAAAAGCCGGGATTCGTTGAAGAAACCGCTGGCGGAACCTTTCCGTACCGCTTCCTCTTTGCTTGACTCCCTGATTGTATTGGCATAATCTCCCTGCGAACATTCCCCGGACTTAAGGATTTTCGCATGATCAAGAGCATGACTGGATATGGCAAGGGCCAGGCCGAGGCAGAAAAATTGGCGCTGACGGTGGAAATTCGCTCGGTGAACCATCGCTACAGCGATGTCGGGGTGAAAGTGCCCCGGGTCTTGATGCCATTGGAAGGGGAAATCAAAAAACGGGTGGGCGAAAAGCTGCGTCGAGGCAAAATCGACGTTTTCGTCAATCAGGAGTTGACGATGACCGGCGGCGTTCTGCCGGTTATGAATGAGCCCTTGGCCGCCGGTTATGTGGCCATGTTCAAACAGATGCAGGAACGGTTCGGGTTGGCCGGCGATATTTCCATCTCCCTGTTGGCGGCGCAGCGGGACGTCGTTGCGCTGCGCGAAGAGGCGCCGGTGGAAGGGGCGTTGCGGCAATGTCTGGACGCGGCTCTGGGCCAGGCCCTTGAGAACGTCGAAAAAATGCGGATGCAGGAAGGGGAAGCCCTCGGGCGGGATATGGAAGCGCGCCTGCTGATCACTGAGGATTTGCTGTCCCGAATAGAAGAACGCTCGCCGTGCGTTGCCCGCGAATGGCAGGAAAAGCTGCGCGAACGTCTGGCGCGGATGGCGCCTGAAGTTGCCTTTGATCCGCAGCGGGTGGCGCAGGAGATCGCCATTTTTGCCGATCGCTGCGAAATTACCGAGGAAATCGTGCGTTTCCGCAGTCATCTGCAGCAGTTTCGTCTTCTTTTTCTGACGGCCGAACCGGTCGGTCGGCAAATGGATTTTATTGTGCAGGAGATGAATCGGGAAGCGAACACTATGGGGTCCAAGTCGAATGACGCCGATTTGACCCGGCAGGTCGTCACCCTGAAAGCCGAGTTGGAAAAGATTCGCGAGCAGGTCCAGAATGTCGAATGATGCTTCCGAGCCGATACAAGGGGGGATTCGCGAGGGGATACTGTATGTCCTGTCGGCGCCCTCTGGCGCGGGCAAGACATCTCTCTGCCGGGAAATAATTGATTTTTTCCCCAATTTGCGGCAATCTATCTCTTTTACCACTCGTCCCCTGCGCAAGGGGGAAATCGACGGCAAGGATTACCATTTCGTCGACCGGGCGGCCTTTGAGGAGATGATTTCCGAAGGCGCTTTTGCCGAATGGGCGGAAGTCCATGATAATCTGTACGGTACATCGCTGGCCACTCTGGAGGACGGTCGCCGGCAAGGCGTCGATCTTCTGCTCGACATCGACTGTCAGGGCGCGGCGCAACTGCGGCGGAATTACCGGCACGGCGTTTATATCTTCATCCTGCCGCCGAGCATGGAAGAATTGCAGGGGCGGCTCGAAGGGCGAAAAACAGATGCCGCCGCAGTCATCGAACGACGGTTGCTCAACGCCCGCGATGAAATCCGGCAGGCGGTCTTTTACGACTATGTGGTGGTCAACGCCGAGTTTGCCGTTGCCGCGGAAGAATTGAAATCCATTCTGCGCGCCGAAGCTTGCCGCGTCGGACGGGTTCTCCCCGCTTTGGCGGGCATTTTCGATTTTTAACCGGCGCCGGCCCCGCCGGTCGCCAACCTCTTTCAGGAGTTCCGAATGGCACGCATTACTGTTGAAGATTGTCTGCGGGTGGTACCCAACCGCTTCCTTCTGGTCATGGTGGCGGGAAAGCGCACGAAGCAACTCTACAAAGGCGCTCAGCCGCTGATCGAAAATAAGGCGGGAAACAAAAAGGTCGTGCTTTGCCTGCGGGAAATCGCCGCCGGCAAGGTCGATTTCGAAATTCCCGTGCGCAAGCGCTGACCCGGGCCGCCGGCTGTCCGCCCGACGGCCGGCGATTTCCTGGATTTTCGCGTTCCGTGCATCGCAGCCGCCGGTTCTTCGCCCGGCCTCTTTATGTGCGGTGAAATCCCGTCCGAGCTGCCATGGTCCGCATCGACAACATCCTCGAAAAAATCCTCTCCTATAATCCCGGCGCCGATCTCGACGCCGTCCGCAAAGCCTACGTTTTCAGCGCCAAGGTGCATCAGGGCCAAGTGCGTCTGTCCGGCGAGCCTTATCTCACGCATCCGATGGAAGTCGCTTTCATTCTGGCTCACCTGCGCATGGATGTGGCGACAATCGTTACCGGACTTCTGCACGACACCATTGAAGACACCCTGACCACCGAGGAGGAGTTGCGGGCCGTTTTCGGTGATGAGGTGGCCCTGCTGGTCGATGGCGTCACCAAGATCGGCAAGATTACTTTCCGCACCAAAGAGGAGCGACAGGCGGAGAACTTTCGTAAAATGCTGCTGGCCATGGCCCGAGATATCCGGGTGATTCTGGTCAAGCTGGCTGACCGTCTGCACAATATGCGCACCCTCAATTACCAGTCGGAAGGGCGCCAGCGCAAGATTGCCCAGGAAACCCTCGATATCTATGCTCCGCTGGCGAATCGGATGGGGATCAGCTGGGTCAAAAGCGAGCTCGAGGACCTCTCCTTCCGTTATCTTCATCCGGAAACCTTCTACGACATGGTCGCCAAGGTGGCCAAGAAAAAGAAGGAGCGGGAGAAATATATCGAGGAGGTCCGCAAGCAGATTCGGGAGAAGCTCGATGAGCACGGAATCGTCGGTGATATCTCCGGCCGGTCCAAGCACCTGTTTTCCATTTACCTGAAAATGGAGCGGCAGGGAATCGATTTCGATCAGGTTTTCGATCTGATCGCCTTCCGCATCATCGTCGGCAACATCCGGGAATGCTATACCGTTCTGGGCGTCATCCATGCGAGCTGGAAACCGATTCCCGGCCGGTTCAAGGATTACATCGCCATGCCGAAGGCGAACCTTTACCAGTCGTTGCACACCACGGTGATGGGACCGTACGGCGAGCGCATGGAAGTACAGATCCGCACCGATGAGATGCACCAGGTGGCCGAAGAGGGGATCGCCGCGCATTGGAAGTACAAGGAGGGAATTGCCGCCACCGGGGTGGAACGCGAGGACCGCCGCTTCGGCTGGTTGCGCCAGTTGCTGGAATGGCAACAGGAGCTTAAGGACTCAAAGGAGTTCATGGATTCGGTGAAGATCGACCTTTTTCCGGAAGAGGTCTATGTCTTTACCCCGCAAGGTGATGTCAAGGAACTGCCCAAGGGCTCGACTCCCATCGATTTCGCCTACAGTGTTCACACCGACCTCGGACAGCGCTGCATCGGCGCCCGGATAAACGGCAAGCTGGTGCCGTTAAAGACGGAACTGCACAACGGCGACATTGTCGAGGTGATGTCGTCGGCCAACCAGACCCCGAGCAAGGACTGGTTGAAATTCGTCCGCACCTCTAAAGCGCGCAACAAAATTCGCCAGTGGGTCAAGGCCGAGCAGCGGGAAAAGAGTCTGCAACTCGGTCGCGAAATGCTGGAAAAAGAATTGCGCAAGCACGGGGTCAGTCTGAACCGGGTGCTGGGTTCGGAGGATCTGGGCTTTGCGGTCGAAGAGTTGGGATTCAAGACCGAAGCAGACCTCATGGCGGCTCTGGGTTACGGAAAACTTTCCCTCGGGCAGGTGGTCGGGCGCCTGGTCCCAGCGGAAAAGCTGAAGGCGGAGCCGCCGAAAGCCGGGACCATCGGCAAGGTCCTGGAAAAAATTCGCAAAAAGCCTTCAAGCGCGATCAAAATCCAGGGGGTGGAAGACATCCTCGTGCGCTTTGCCAAATGCTGTAACCCTTTGCCGGGCGACCCGGTCATCGGATTCATTACCCGCGGACGGGGTGTGACCGTGCACACCGCCGACTGCCCGCATATCCTGGAGGGAGATCCGGAGCGGCGTTTCGAAGTCGAGTGGGATATGAAAAAGAAGGCTTCGCGGCCGGCTAAAATCCGCGTTTTCTGCGTGGATCAGAAGGGTATGCTGGCAGGCATCACCGGCGCGATCACCAACTGCGAGGCCAACATCATAAGCGCCAATGTATTATCCACACCCGATCATAAGGGATTGAATACCTTCGAGGTCGACGTTCAGGATTTAAATCATCTGAACCGGGTGATCAATGCCCTGCTCAAGGTCAAAGGGGTATATAAGGTCGAACGGATGCGGAGCTAACGCGTGAGGAGGCGAAAGATGAAAGTTGAAAAAATCGAAACCCGGGAAGCGCCAGAGGCGATCGGTCCGTATTCACAAGGGGTGCGTGCCGGAGGTTTCATCTTTTTTTCCGGTCAGATTCCCCTTAACCCCAAGACCGGCGAACTCGTCGCCGGCGGTATTGCCGAACAGACCGAACAGGTCATGGAGAATTTAGCGGCGGTTCTTCGGAGCTGCGGCCGACAATTTGCCGATGTGGTGAAAACGACGATTTTTCTCACGGACCTGGCGGATTTTTCCGTGGTCAATGAAATTTATGGCGGATATTTCCACGGAGTTTTCCCGGCCCGGTCGACGGTTCAGGTATCTGCTTTGCCCAAGGGTGCCAAAATCGAAATCGAGTCGATCGCCTGCGCTGAATGACAGGGGAGGGGGGCGAGAGGGGATAAACAAAAAGGTGGGCGAAAACGCCCACCTTTTTTTAGATCGCCTTTTTCACGGCGCCGCTTCTGATGCAGCGGGTGCAGACCTTCATCGACCGTACCGCGCCATTGTCAATCGCTTTGACTTTCTGCAGGTTGGGGTACCAGACTTTTCGGGTTTTATTGTGAGCATGGCTGACGTTATTCCCGCTCGTCGGTTTCTTGCCACAGATTGCACATGTTCTGGACATCAGGTTACCTCCTTGAATTTGAACGCACATATCTAGCACGGTTTGTGGTGCATTGCAACCGTTATTCCGTTATTTTTTGCGGGTTAATCGCAGCAGCCGGTTGGCCGTGGAAAGGCCGGCGAGGACTTCGCCTTGCGCGCCGAGGGACGGCAGAATGCCGGGCCCATGATGGAAAATCGCGTTGCCCGCCACCTTCAACGGGCCGCAAGATCCCGGAAAGGGGCTGCGACGCGATTGTTCCGGCAAGGTTTCCCCGGGTCGGACGATCTGCCAGGAGGCTTGCGAAAAAGGGAGAAGTTTATCCAGACAGCTTTGCAGTTCGGATGTATCCGGCACTGCCTCGCCGTTGCTTCGGAACGTTTTCAATGTGCATTGCACCTGCCGCTCCCGACTGACGAAAGTCAGCCGCAAGGGATTTTTTCCGGCGAGCAAAACGCGGGGGGCGAGCAGGGCGGGAAACTGCGCTTCGGGAAATGCGGCGGTGGCGATCAGTGCATGGTTCTGGAAGTCGGTTGGCCGCTGCAATTCCTTTGGCAAGAGAGAAAAGCCCTGCGGGGCGTCGATGAGATACTGGTCCGCACTGCAAATGCCGCCGTTTTGCAGGACGATTTGCGCCAGCCGCTTGCCCTGGGCGCCGATCTTCTGGATGGCGCCGAGTTCCTCGACATCGCCATGAAACTGCTCGAAACGGTGCCGGAGCAGAGCGTCCAGGCCGGAAGGAGAAATAGCTCTTTCCCGAATCTCGCCGGCCCAGAGAAGCGCGCCCTCGATGACCGACAGCCTCTCCAACGGCCTTTGCGCCAGACCGGAGAAAAGTGTCTGCAGAAAATCGCCGGCGGCGGTGCCGCTGAACTCCGCGAACAGGCTGGACAAGGGCCGATCGAGTTCCGACTTGATCCAGCCGCTGCGCAATTTCTGCCAAGCGAAAGCCAGGCGGCTTGCGCTTCCATAAAGGGGAAGTATCCCCTTGGGCCAGAGTAGATTTTCGAACCGTTCGGCGGTTTTGGCCAGTTGTCCCAAGGTGGCTGTCAGGCGCGGGTGATCGGCGGTGAATTCGCGACGAAATTCCTCTTCCATCGGAAAAGGACCGTTTAACTCCACCCGACTGTCGCCGGTGATCACCTGAAAGGGAGAAGGTGCGGTATAGCAGCTGCGCCCACTGAGACCCTCCAGAATGTTTTCCAGCAGCAGGGACGAGGGAAACCATGGTCCGCTGGGGGAGGCATTGTTCTGAAACGAGAGCACCCGTACGCCCTGTTTGGCCAGGAGCACGCCGGCCAGACTGGAGGCGAGGCTGTCGCCGATAATGATGACCTGGTAGTGGCGCTGCGACATATCAATTCCGCCTGTTCAAATCTTCTTCACTGAATATTTCAATACCATTGCGCTCCAGCAGGGCGGCCGTCACTCCGCGACCGGAGCGCATTTCTTCGCCCAGGTGGATCTGGTGCACGCCGCAGGAGGGGCTGCGCTCTTTGAGCAGCGCTTGTCGGCAGCCGGCCATGCGGGCCACCTTCATCGTTTCGATCGCCCCCTTGAGGAACGTCTCGTTCATCGCCTGACCATCGCTTTTGCGGATGGCGCGTCCCCGGCCATCGAGAACAGCAGCGCCATCTCCTTCGGCGAAGCAGGTGGCGGGACGCGGGGTGGGCAGGCCGGCCAGTTGCTCGGGACAGACCGGCACCGGAATCAAATTCTCCCGGCGGAGGAAATCGATAACCTGCGCATTGCGTTTGCAGAGGCCATCATAACGGGTAAGGATGCCGAGCAGGCAGGCGCTGATCAGGATGGGCTGCATTGGGAGAAAATCCGGGACCGGAGGTCAGCTAAGCGGCGGATTGAGCAATGCGCCCTGCGCCGGAGCGCCCGGCGGCGCGATACGCACCCGCCTTCCTTCTATGCGCAGGCGCCCTTCGGCAAAGAGCTGAATGGCCCGGGGATAGGCCAGATGCTCCTGTTGCAGAATCCGTTCGGCGAGGCTTTTCTCGTCGTCGTCGTCGAGAACCGGGACGACCGCCTGGATGATGATCGGTCCGGTATCAAGGCCGGCATCGACGAAGTGCACGGTGCAACCGGAAAAACGGGCGCCGTATTCGAGCGCCTTGCGTTGCACGTGCAGCCCCGGAAAAGCCGGCAGCAGGGCGGGGTGAATGTTCATCACCCGGCCGGGAAAGGCTTGGAGAAAAGAAGAGGAAATCAGCCGCATGAAGCCGGCAAGGCAGACCAGTTCCACTGCCGATTCGCGCAGGGCGGCGACCACTGCGGCGTCGAAACTCTCGCGATCGGCAAATTGCCGGTTATCAATGACCCGATAAGCAACGCCTGCCTGCCGGCAGCGCTCCAGGGCGCCGGCCAGTGGATTGTTGCTGACCACCAGGGCGATTTCGGCGTTGATTCTTCCGTCCCGGCAATTATCGATGATCGACTGGAGATTGGTGCCGCCGCCGGAAACCAGAACACCCAGTTTAATTTTGTCCGCCATGCATTTCCCTTTTCGGCCTCAGACCAGAACCACCTGTTCCTGACCTTCGTCGCAGGTGGCAATTTCGCCGATGAGGAATGCCTGCTCTTTCAGTTTTTCCAGGCGCATCATGATATCGTCCGCTTGCTGCTGCGGAACCACCAGGGCCATGCCTATGCCGTAGTTGAACGTCCGGTACATTTCCTCTGTTTCGATATGGCCGCCTTGACGCAGAACTTCAAAGATCGCCGGCTTCGACCAACTGTTCCCTTCTATCACGGCCCGGCAATTGCGCGGAAGCACGCGGGGGACATTTTCGGTAAGGCCGCCGCCGGTGATATGGGCCATTCCTTTAATATGAAAATCGCGCAGCAGATTGAGAATGGTTTTTACATAAATGCGGGTGGGAGTGAGCAAAACCTCTCCCAGGGGAGCGTCCAATTCAGGCAATCTGGCGTCAAGGGCCAGACCCATCCGCTCCAGAAGCACCTTGCGGGCAAGAGAATAGCCGTTGGAATGCAGGCCGCTGGAGGCGATGCCGATCACCCGGTCGCCGGCGGTAATGGTGGAGCCGTCGATGATCTGCTCATGGTCGATCACGCCGACGGTGAATCCCGCCAGATCGTATTCGCCTTCCGCATAAAAACCGGGCATCTCGGCGGTTTCCCCGCCGATCAGCGCACAGCCGGCCTGGCGGCACCCTTCGGCTATCCCCTTGACGATATCCACCGCCTTTTCCGGCGAGAGCTTGCCGGTGGCGAGATAGTCGAGGAAAAAAAGAGGCTCCGCCCCCTGCACCACGATATCGTTGACGCACATCGCCACCAGGTCGATGCCGACGGTGTCATGGCGATCAAGCAGGAAGGCCAGCTTGAGCTTGGTGCCGACTCCATCGGTGGAGGCGACCAGAGTCGGTTTCTTGTACTTTCCCGACTGCAGCGAGAACAGCCCGCCGAAGCCGCCGATGTCGGTGAGCACTTCCGGACGGGAGGTGGACTTGACCAGCGGCTTGATCATCTGGACAAAACGATTGCCGGCATCGATGTCGACGCCGGCATCTTTATAGGTGGTTTTTTCTTTGCTCAACGGGCCTTCTCCTATGTGAAAAAGTGCCCGATTATCAGCCGAGGCACGGCGTTTTGTCAAGGTAAACAATGGATGAAACGGGGGTGAATTGTGTCTGGGGCGTGAGCTTTTTACTCGCGGTCTGAAGCCAGGACAAAATGGATCTATCAACCTTCCGGCAAGGAAAAATTCTGAGTTATTACAAATACTCTTGGTGATTTCTGTGGCGGTGGGACATAATGTTGCGGCCGGCGGACATTGAATCGGTAACGCTCTGCCCGGCAAGTAATGGGAGAAATTATGACTGAAGGACAGAAGGCCACCCTTACCGAAATGCTATTCAATATTGTGTCGGCGGATGGCACTGCCATAGGCAATCCGGCGTTGCGCGAACTGTTTCTAAAGCTAGGCGCAGGCTCTTTAGGCCTTCGTCGGAGTGCGTGGTAATATGTCCTTTACAGTCACTTGGTGGTGAAATAATATACGCGCTTTGTCCCCGAGGAGACTGCCGATTTTTGCCGCTCAAACGCCCATTTTAGTTTCGAATGTTGATCGATAGTTACCAAATCAGGCCGATGACGCCGGCCGATATCGATGTGGTCCTGGCGGTGGAGCGGGAATGTTATGCGCAGCCGTGGACGGCCGAATTCTTTGCGCAGGAGCTCAACAGCCCTTTCGCCTCCGTCGAGTTGCTATTGGCCGGTGAAGAGCTTGCG
>Ga0265293_10000800_pt1 | contig 72512 bp, 71 predicted proteins | sample Munlanlewell138R_FD_192505 | JGI IMG/M metagenome (GOLD analysis project Ga0265293, IMG submission 192505) | Leachate microbial communities from a municipal landfill in Southern Ontario, Canada - Leachate well 138R | ecosystem: Engineered > Solid waste > Landfill > Unclassified | place: Canada... | reverse complement strand
CGGAATTGGAAGCCAATATCGGGGATATATGCTTCGATTCAGAAAACAATGAAGGAAAGGTTGACGAAAACTGCGACTGTCACATAGAAGCTCCTTCGTTGGATTGTATCGAAGACGTTCCCGGCACGCTATTCAACTGGGATTGGGCCAATGGACAGGCACCGAGCAAGCCGTACATGGAAACCGGTAGCACAGTGGGCGATGCGAAACTGATTATCGATGTCTATCATTTGGACAATTCATTCAACATCACTGTAAACGGCACCAATCTGCATCCGAACGCACAGGAGATTCAGTTTCAATCCGGAGCAAGCCAGACCTTGACGCAGAACATTCGTTTTGCCGCTGACGGTGCCACTTGGCAACACAACGGCATTCCGGGAATTTGGACATTGCATGGAAGCAAAACGAATCCAACAGTTCGTATTACCATAGAAGCCGACGGTAGTGTGCAAATTCAGGGCAGAAGAAGCATGTCCATGCCTTTGGAAGACCTTGAATTGTTCGACCCGGCTACCTTGGAAACCGTTGCCTTCAACCAAGTAACATTGAATGAAAACAACACGATTTCCGTAAGCCAGCGCGTGTACGGAAGAACCGTGTTCAAAGGACAGGCTTATGGCTACCGCTATGTGGAATGTCCAACGGCTTGTGCAGAGAATTCAAATGTATATATGTCCGCAGGAAACTCCAAAACCGCCCTTTATACTTTGGATACGAATTTCAACAAAACCATGGTAGGAAGTCCTTCAAGCTTCAGATACAATGCATTGGGTATGAATCCGGTGGATAATTATCTCTATGCCATGGTAACTTACACCGACCGTTTGTTGAGAATCCATCCGACCACCGGAGAAGTTACCGAAATGGGAGCCGTAAACGGACTTCCGGCAGGAGATTATGTTTCCGGCACCTTTGACTTAGACGGAAATTATTATATCTATGAATACGGCTCAACCAATGTGATATATAAAATTGCTTTAGCCGGCGATGGTGCAGTTACAGCCATCAATCTGAGCGGAACCATAGCTTCTTATGACATAGCGTACAATCCAAACGATGGCATGCTCTATGGCGCATACCGCACCGGAAGGCTCTACAAAATCAACCCGAATACCGGCGTTATAACGCGATTCGGCTTTGCCAACCAGCCTAATTCTCCTTACGGAGGCATGTATATAGCCGGAAACAGCCTGATTGCCATGCGCAACACCAACGGAGAAATTGTATCTTTCGACCTTTCCACAGGTGCAGGCACAGTCATCGGACAAACGGCTGTCATGCTAAACAACGACTTGGCAACTTGTCCTTATCAGCTGATTGCCGAAAGACCCGGACAAGCCCAGCCGGAGATATTTACATTCGCTTATCAGCCAAATCCGGTAAGAGATATCTTGTATATCTCGACCAATCGCGAGATAGAATCCATTGAGGTTTACAACTTGGCCAATCAAAAAGTGCTGAGCATCAGAAGTGCGGAAGCCCTTCATGGCAAAGTGAACGTAAACTCCCTTCCGCAAGGCGTATATGTAGTCAGAGCTGTTTTAGAAGGCGGACAAGTAGAAACCTTCAAGATTGTGAAGAAATGATTGAATTAAAATCGTGTCTGCAAGATGCGGTAAATATTAATTGTGTAAAAAGAGGAAAGCTGTCTCACAACGAGGCAGCTTTTTTATATAAAAACGATAAGACATTAGGTTTCTCGGCGTAAGGAATATTTTTTAAGCTAAAAATCAAATGAAATTTATAAGTGAAAATAAAAAACAAAGAAACCGCCCCAATTTTATAAATGAGACGGCTTCTTTCGTTGATGTGTTACGGAAGAAATGAATTTAAGCGTTATTCCCCCGGATAATGTTCATACATTTCTTTGTACAAATCCCTGTATTTGTCCATTAATACTCTTCTTTTTAATTTGAGTGTCGGCGTAAGTTCGCCGCTATTGATCGACCATTCGTTCGGTGTCAGCCTGAACAGTTTGATGGTTTCCCAATTGCCATAAGATTTGTTTTTTTGCTCCACTTCATTTTCAATTAATTCATAGACGTTTTTGTCTTTGATAATCTCTTGGTGTGAATCGGGAAGTGTGATTTTATTTTCTTTGGCCCAGATTTTCAAATTTTCAAAATTTGGTTGAATGAAAGCACAAGCCATTTTCTCGCCTTCTCCGATTACCATGATATTTTCGATAAACCGGGATTGTTTGAAATCGGTTTCCATGATTTGGGGTGCAATGTATTTTCCCCCGGAAGTTTTGAAAATCTCCTTTTTCCGGTCGGTAATTTTTAATTTGCCATCTACAAATTCCCCGATATCACCGGTTTTGAAATATCCGTCTTCCGTCATGACTTCCTGTGTTTTTTCAGGTTGGTTGTAATAGCCTAACATGACGTGCGGGCCTTTGGTCAGAATTTCTCCGTCTTCAGCGATTTTCACCAATACACCGTCAATAGGTGTTCCCACGGTTCCGATTCCAAATCCTTTTTTAGACATTTGATTAACGGTAATCACTGGAGAAGTTTCCGTCAACCCGTAACCTTCGAGAATCGGAATGCCGGCACCCCAGAAAACGCGATTCAACCGAGGGGAGAGTGCAGCACTTCCTGAAACCATGCAGGTCAGATTGCCGCCGACACCTTCACGCCACTTTTTGAATACAATGGCATCGGCTATTTTATGTTTCAGATTCCACATAAAGCCCATATTGCCATAAGGTTCATAATTTTCAACCAAACTGAGTGCCCACATGAAAATCTTGGTTTTCAATCCACCAGCGGAAGCACCGGTTTGATAAATTTTTGCATAAACTTTTTCCGCCAATCTCGGTACAACCGTCATCACATTGGGATGCACTTCCTTCAGGTTGTCCCCAATGGTTTCAAGGCTCTCCGCATAATAAATTCCTATATTATTATAGGTGTACAAATAAATCAGCATGCGTTCGAAGATATGGCAGAGTGGAAGAAAGCTAAGGGCAATCGGTTTATCGGTCGGAAATTTGGGAATCCTCGGGGTACTCGCAAGTACATTGCTCACGACGTTATTGTGGCTGAGCATCACGCCTTTTGGGTTTCCGGTAGTTCCCGAAGTATAAATAATCGTCACTAAATCTTCCGGTTTTATCTGTTCTTTGACAGCTTCAACTTCATGTTGATTGCCGGTATCGGAACCCAAATCCAGAATTTCATTTAGATTCGGTGCGCCTTCGACTTGATCAAATGTATAAATCGAAACCAACGAAGGTACTTTGTTTTTGATGGACAACATTTTTTTGTACAGCTCTTCATCAGAAACAAAGGCGAATTTGATTTCAGAATCGTTGAAGATATACACATAATCTTCCAAAGAAATTGTGGGATAAACAGGAATTCCAATACAGCCGATTTGTTGCATTCCTATGTCCATCAGATTCCATTCGGTTCGGTTGGTCGTTGATGCAATGGCGATTTTGTCACCTTGTTTGATGCCTAATTTCAGGAAACCCCTGCTGATGGCATTGGCCTGATTGACGTATTCCTGTGTTGATGTTTTTTCCCAGATCCCATTTCTTTTTGTGACGAGACTGTCCTCACGTGGTGAATTTTGGAGTTGATATTCCAAAAAATCAAATAATCTTGTTGGATTCATAAATGACTGATTAATTCTCGCCAATTTATGAATAAAATCATAGAAAAAAAATTTTATTTTACGGTTCGTAAGTGTCCATTTCCTTGTCGAAGAATGCCAATGCCTGATTGATTAATTCAACCATTTCAGATGTTAAATCCACATCCGGTTCCTCTTCAGGAACTTCAAACCAAGCAATTTCATCTGTTTCTACATCCAACAGAAAACGAGGATAATCCGTATGCAGGATAAAGATTTTATCCGGGAATTCGGAATTGTCAGCTATCAGGAATTTCGGGATGTCCATATATTAATTTTTTTGTCCGGTTATTATACCTCAAAAATAATAAAATTGCGGAAACTGTCAGCCCGATAAATAGACCAATCCACATTCCTATCGATTGCATTTGATAATCAATGGCAAGTTTATAACCAATCGGAATGGCGATTAACCAATAGGCGACAAAAGTAATCACAGATGGAATCAATACATCCTGCATCCCGCGCAATGCGCCGAGTACCACCAACTGAATCCCGTCTGAAAGCTGAAAGAGTGTAGCAATAATCAATAATTGTGCTGCTAAATTAATCACTTCCTGATTATCCAAATACAATGTTGGCAACTGAAAACGCAATAAAATCATCAAAATTCCACATAAGGTCATAAAGCCGATGGCCAGATAAATTGTGGAAAGCCCGGCTTCTCGCAGAACTTTGAAATTTTTCAATCCCATTTGATAGCCCACCCGAACTGTGGCAGCTACACTCAGCCCCATGCACATCATAAAGGATGTCGAAGCCAGACTGATTGCAATCTGGTGAGCAGCCAAATGCGTTTTGGCGGACTGAATACCGGCGGCATCATTGGTCAGGGCATAACCACATACAAATGCGGCGCATGCAAAAGTACTGACCTCGAAGAAGGAAGTCAATGCAGTTGGAACTCCCATTCTCAGAATCCTTTTGAAAGTATTTTTATCAAAGACTTTGAATTGAACTGTTTGGAGATAAGTTTTTGTTTTTTTGAAAGTATAGAGTACAATAATCAGCGAAAATAACATGCTGAACCGTGCTATGAATGTTCCCCAGCCCGAACCGGTTACTTCTAATCTTGGAAAACCGAGATAGCCGTAAATCATTCCGTAATTGAGAATGATGTTGACGATGTTGCCGATGATGGTCGCAATGGTTACGGGTATGGTCAGGGAAAGCCCTTCGGAAAACTGCCGGAAAGTCTGAAAAATCATTATCGGAATCAGAGACCACGCCATGATGGATAAAAAGGGGATGGCCATTTCTACGACATCCTCCGGTTGTCCTAAATGGTAGAGCAGCGGTCTGGCAAATTCGAGAATTGCCAGCATGATGGCTGCCAGACTCAGGTTCAGTATCATGCCGTGAGAAAAAATCCGGGAAACTTCCTTTTTGTCATTTTTCGCATCGGCAGCAGCCACCAAAGGTGAAATCGCAAAACTGAATCCAAATGCCACGACTAAGGCAGTGATAAATACTGCGTTTCCAATAGAAACGGCACCCAACGCAGTCTTCCCCAATTGCTCATCAACAATGTAATCATATTTTCCACCCAAACCACCGACCATGAAATTGTCAACGAGGTTGACCATGATTTGTCCCGCCTGTGTAATCATCACAGGTACAGCCAATTTAAGGTTTCGGTTCAGGTGTTCTTTGTAAGTCAATTTGAAAAGATTAAAGCCTGCAAAATTAGCCAAAAAAAATCCTTCCGAAACAGAAGGATTTTAAATTTTCGGTATTTTAAATATAAAGTTTAATTTAGCTTCACACTGGCTTTTGAACCGGTTGAATTTGCAGCTGACGGTGCATTTGGATTCGCAGCAACTTCCCCTTTGAATCTTAAGATTTTACGCCCTTCGGTAATGGCATTGGAGTTGATGGTTACGGTTTTTGAAAAAGCACCGGGTTTAGTGGTCGTAGTGTATTCTATTGTCATGGGTGCAGAATTACCGGGCGCAATTGGCTCTTTTGGATAACTCGGAACTGTACATCCACAAGAAGGATTGGCCGAAGAAATAATTAAAGGTTTATCTCCCGTGTTTTTCACTTGTATGGTAGCAACAGCTTTTCCGGCATAATTGATTTTACCCATATCAATATTGGATTCGCTCAATTCAATTTCCTGAGCGTTCATAAAGCATAATCCAAAGCAAAGAATAGCACCGGTAAAAAATAATTTTTTCATTGTTAATTTGTTTAATTGAGACAAAATTAGAAATTAAATTTAATTTATAGTAAATTCAAACCTTACATTTGCATTTCTTAACACAAATAATATACCAAAATATGGAATTATCCGCAAAGTATAACCCCACAGAAGTTGAAAGCAAGCAATACGATTACTGGATGGAACACGGGTATTTCTTTTCAAAACCGGACAAAAGAAAACCTTATACGATTGTGATTCCTCCGCCCAATGTCACCGGCGTACTCCACATGGGACATATGCTGAATAACACCATTCAGGATGTGCTGATTCGGCGCGCACGCATGAAGGGTTTTAACGCTTGTTGGGTGCCGGGGACTGATCACGCCTCCATTGCCACCGAAGCCAAAGTGGTTGCAAAGCTAAAAGCAGAAGGAATTTCCAAATTTGAAATCGGAAGAGAGAAATTCCTCGAACATGCTTGGGAATGGACACACAAACACGGCGGGGTAATTCTTGAACAACTCAAAAAACTCGGTTGTTCATGTGACTGGAATCGTACAAAATTCACCATGGACGATGATTTGTCGGAATCCGTGACCAAGGTTTTTGTGGATTTGTACAACAAAGGGTTGATTTATCGCGGATACAGAATGATCAATTGGGATCCCGAAGCCAAAACCAATATTTCCGATGAAGAAGTGATTTACAAAGAACAGCAGAGCAAATTATTCTTCCTTAAATATTTTATAGAAAATTCAGATGATTATATCGTGGTGGCAACCACCCGCCCCGAAACGATTTTCGGAGACACTGCAGTTTGCATCAATCCGAATGATGAAAGATATATGCATTTAAAAGGAAAAAATGTGATTGTTCCTATCGCCAATCGGGTGGTTCCCGTGATTGAGGATGATTATGTGGATGCTGAATTCGGAACGGGCTGCTTGAAAATTACACCGGCGCATGATCCGAATGACTATGCAATAGGGCAGCGACATGAATTGACGATAATCAATTCCATAAATGAAGATGCAACCCTGAATGATTACGGGCTGCATTATTCGGGCATGGACAGGTTCAAAGTTAGAAAATTGATTGAAAAAGAATTAGAGGAAAAAGGCTTGCTCGAAAAAATTGAAAATTATACCAACAAAGTCGGAACTTCCGAAAGAACAGGTGCTGTGATTGAACCGAGATTGTCCGTGCAATGGTTTCTGAAAATGAAAGACATCGCCAAACCGGCACTTGAAAATGTAATGAATGACACCATTCAGTTTCACCCGGCCAAATTCAAAAATACCTACAAACACTGGATGGAAAACATCCACGACTGGAACATTTCCCGTCAACTATGGTGGGGACACAGAATTCCGGCGTTTTATTACGGAGAAGGCGAAGCGGATTTTGTGGTGGCATTGAACAAACAAGAGGCGTTGAGAATCATCGAAGAAAGAAAAAACCTGCATTTGTCCGAAGAGGATTTGCGGCAAGATGAAGATGCGTTGGACACTTGGTTTTCGTCTTGGCTCTGGCCAATTTCAGTTTTCGATGGCATCAATCATCCTGACAATGAGGAGATTAATTATTATTATCCGACACAGGATTTGGTAACCGGTCCTGATATCATGTTTTTCTGGGTAGCGCGGATGATCATTGCCGGTTATGAATACCGCAATGAGTATCCGTTTGAAAATGTGTATTTTACAGGAATTGTTCGCGACAAACAAGGAAGGAAAATGTCCAAATCTTTGGGGAATTCTCCAGATCCAATTGAGTTGATGCAGGAATACGGTGCCGATGCCGTTCGTGTGGGAATGCTACTTACCGCGCCGGCAGGCAATGATTTACCGTTTGATACCGACCTGTGTTTGCAAGGAAGAAATTTTGCCAATAAAATCTGGAATGCTTTCCGGTTGATCAAAGGTTGGGAAGTGGATGAAAGCATTGAAACGCCGGTTGAAAATGATTTTGCGATGCAATGGTTCAACGTGAAATTCAATGCAGTTTTGCAAGAATCCGAAGGCAATTACGAGAAATACAGAATTTCGGATGTGCTGATGTCGGTTTACAAATTGGTTTGGGACGATTTCTGTTCCTGGTATTTAGAAGCGATAAAACCGGAATTCGGAAAACCGATTGATAAAAAGACTTATGACACTACGATTTCCAATTTGGAGAAATGCCTGAAAATCCTTCATCCCTTTATGCCGTTTTTGACGGAAGAAATCTGGAGTTTGATTGAAAAAAGGAAACCTGAGAATGCCCTGATAATTTCTGATTATCCTGAAACAGAGGTATTTGAAAGTGAGATTTTGCAGGAATTTGATTTTTCGGCGGATATTATTTCGGGTGTCCGTGCCATTCGCAATGAGAAAGGAATTTCACCCAAAGAAAAATTGGAATTGTTTGCCGTCAATGAAACGCAAAAAGACTTCAATACAGAATTGATTGAGAAATTGGCCAATGTCAGCATTCGTTTTACAAATGAATTTCCGGACAAAGGATTTACATTCAGGGTTGGGACTTCAGAGTTTTTGATTCCGGTCAATGAGCATATGGATTTGGAAGCCGAAAAAGAAAAATTAGAAAAGGAAATGGTTTATTTGACCGGATTCTTGAATTCGGTACGCAAAAAACTTTCCAACGAAAAATTTGTCAGTGGCGCACCCGAAGCCGTAGTCAATGCCGAAAGAAAAAAAGAATCCGATGCTTTGGAGAAAATTGCATTGATTCAAGAACAGTTGAAGGGCTTTTAATTCCTCAAAAGGTCAAGAACCCTTGGGAAATTAAAAGTGTAATCTGTAAATTACAAACCCCAAGGGTTTTCAAAACTTATGAGGTTTTTTAGTTTTCTGTAACGACAAATAGCATTGCATTTACCAAGATTTCATATTACCATAACATCATAGATTTTTGTTGGAAAGAAATGCTGAATTTGCCATCCCGCTCCCGCACGATGAGAGAATTCACATGTCGCCAAAATTGATAATTCTTTACATTTGTTGAAAATATACAGGGAATGAAAGTATTGGTATTAGACAGAAACCATGTGCTGTTGAATCGTGGTTTGTTGGAAATGGGATTTGAAATAGAGGAAGATTATACCTCTTCATTCGAAGAAATTCTTAAAAAAATCAGTGGCTTTGATGGCATCATCATTCGCAGTCGGATTCCACTCAACTACGAAATGCTATCAGCCGCCAAGCAGTTAAAATTTATCGGAAGGGTAGGCGCAGGTTTGGAAAACATCGATATAGAAACAGCGCGTCAACTTCAAATTACAGTTTTCAATGCACCGGAAGGCAACCGTGATTCCGTAGGGGAACATACTTTGGGGATGCTGCTGATGCTCATTCACAGATTGGGCATCGCAAACCGGGAAGTCAAAACCGGAATTTGGAAAAGGGAAGAAAACCGTGGCGATGAATTGATGGGGAAAACTGTGGGAATCATCGGTTATGGGAATATGGGCAAAGCCTTTGCCCAACGCTTGAAAGGTTTCGGTACGGATACGGTTTTTTATGATATTCAGAATCATTTGGCCGATGAAAATGCACGACAAGTCAGTCTCAAAGAATTGTTTGCCATTACGGATATCCTCAGCCTTCATACGCCGCAAACGCCTGAAACCCAGAAGATGATTGACCGAGATTTTATCAACGCCTTTCAAAAACCATTTTATTTGCTCAATACCGCACGTGGGAAATCCGTGGTCACCAAAGATTTGGTAGATGCTTTGAAATCCGGAAAAATTCGGGGTGCCGCGTTAGATGTACATGAGTTTGAAATGTCTTCCTTTGAAAAGCTTGAAATTGAAGCCATTCCTGAAGATTTGAAATTCCTGATGCAATCTGATAAAGTGATCCTGACGCCGCATATCGCAGGATGGACCCATCAAAGCAAAGAAAGACTGGCGCAAGTTATCTGTGATAAAATTGCAGATTGGAAAAAAATCCATAATATTGCATGAAATTTCCGGGGATGTAGCTCAGTTGGCTAGAGCGCTTGCATGGCATGCAAGAGGTCGTGGGTTCGAGCCCCATCTTCTCCACAAAAAAAATCCAGACTTCTGTAAATCAGTTGTCTGGATTTTTTTCTTCAACGATTTTGAACAAATTTGATGTGAACCAAAAATACCACAAAAGCGATGACAATTTCGGCTGATAATTGAATTTATTTTGTCTGATTTCTACTATGGATAGCTATTTAAAATTGATAAGTAATCCCGATTCCGGTGTTTTTAATATCTAATTTCAGCAGGGCATTGGTTTCTTCGGTTTTGCCATTTTCTATATCGACTGCATTTTTCACATTATTATGATAGCCAATCCACAAAGGAATGCTTGATAGTAACATCCCTGCGCCAACTCCGGCAACGATCCAGCCGAATCTCCTATCATGCTCCGCAAACATCCTATCTTTTTTCACCACAAAGAGAATCGTTGCTCCGCCACCCATACCCAAGATTCCTGTATAAGTCAATATGGAAGCAAATTTTTTATTGCTTTTCGCTTTGTTGATTTTGAAGATTGCTTCCAGATTTGAAAAGATTTCATCGGAATGCTTTAATCTGTAACTTTCTCCATCTATCATAAAAAGGTTTTTTGCTCTTTCCCCAATTTGAATTTTCTCCTTTTGATTATCTGTGATTTGGGAAAAAATTAGAATAGGAATGAGTAGAAGGATTGATGTGATTTTTTTCATAATTATAAAGTATTTGAAATGAAAGATTTTTAATGATTTGAAATTGTTTACTCGAAAAGTAGTTCTATTTATTTTTCTTTATTTAAATTTTTATAATCAGGTTTTCCCAACAAACATAAGGTTTTATTTCTCAATCCTTCGCTAAAAAATGATACAAACTACTTGCTAATAGAGGAAAAAAAGTTGAATTTATTTTGGATGCACAAATTAAAAATGAATCTAAAATCAGTTTAAAACAAAAAAAAAGAATTGCCTTAGCCCTGTCATTTGCGATAAATAAAGCAGTCTTAAATTCCAAAACTTTCATTCATCCGAATTTGCTAATTTTACAGTCGAAAATTTCCGGTGTCCAATGAGTTCAAATCTGACAAAAAAAATGATTACTCCGATCGTATTGCTGATGGCATCGATATGGGTAATTTATTGGATGAAAGATAATTACCAATGGTCGGGTCATCAGGAAACCACGTTTGAACAAAATCATTCCAAAGAAATTTCTGTTCAAAATGAATTTGAAGACATTGCTTCGCTGACCGAAGCTGATAGGGTTGTACGCTACATCCGGGCGCATCATCGGCTGCCCGATTATTATATCACCAAATCGGAAGCCCGAAAATCTGGCTGGAATCCCGGTCAGGGAAATTTATGCGATGTCATTCCCGGACACGCCATTGGAGGTGATGTTTTCGGAAACCGGGAAGGAAAATTGCCCCAAAAGAAAGGGCGGAAATATTTTGAAGCAGACATCGAATATGATTGTGGAAATCGCGATGCCAACAGGCTTGTTTTCAGCAATGACGGTTTGATTTATATCAGCAGAGACCATTATAAAACCTTTCAAAAGCAGTAAATCATGGGGCGCGAAATTAATATTGATTTCAGGGAAATTTCAGATTTAAATCAATTTTATGCCCGGCTAAATGAATCCTTGCTTTTGCCGGAATTTTTCGGCAACAATTTAGATGCACTGTTCGATGTTTTCACCGGGTATTTGGAGATGCCGCTGCATCTGACCTTGTTCAATATGCGGCTTGATCAGTTGGAAACCTTTGAAAATCTGATAAATACCTTGAGTGACATTGAGAACGAGGACATCGGTTTTTCCTTTTCATATTTCATGGAACAATATGATGAGGATTGATTCGTCGGTAATCATTTTCTGAATCAAATCATTTGTAGGTAGAAAATTACAACTCCAACCTTCCGTCGCTCATCACTAATTTGCGGTCGGCCATATTCGCTAATTCCTCATTGTGGGTAACGATGACAAAGGTTTGTCCGAGTTCGTCGCGCAATTTGAAAAACAAATGATGAAGTTCATCGGCGTTTTTGGAATCAAGATTTCCCGAAGGCTCATCCGCAAAAACCACACTGGGCTGATTAATCAATGCACGGGCAACAGCCACACGCTGCTGCTCTCCCCCGGAAAGCTGTGCCGGTTTATGGTCTAAGCGATTGCCCAAGCCCAAGAATTCCAATAAATCTTTTGCTTTCTGCTGTACCTGACCTTTTTTTGAAGTTCCGATATAACCGGGGATGCAGACATTTTCAAAAGCATTGAATTCGGGTAAAAGCTGATGAAACTGAAATATAAAACCGATGTTTTGGTTTCTGAATTTAGAAAGTTTGGTATCGGGCAATTGGGTGATATCTTCCTTTTTGATTCTGATTTCGGTATAATGTTTTTCAGGATCCGTGCTTTTTTCTAAGCTACTCAGAATTTGTAGCAACGTGGTCTTTCCGGCACCGGAGGCGCCTACAATGGACACGATTTCCCCTTCACTGACATCCAAAGAAACGCCCTTTAAAACCTCTAAATCTCCAAATTTTTTGTAAATATTTTTTGCCGAAATCATCGCGCTAAAATTAAGTACAATTCGGGAGAGTACAAAGAAGAATTGTGGGTTGAAAAACCTTAAAGTCTATTTGAAATTCATCCAATAATTTGTTTATGCTTCTTTTTGGCTGCAAAATTTGCTTTTTTCGCTCAAAAATAACCCATAAACATTTTTACAATATAAATTTAAACAAGCTCTTATTTTTTGGGAAGGATAAATTCCTCTTCCCAAACCACCTTTCTGGAATTGGGTTCAAAACTGCGCTCGGTAAATCGAATTTCGCCATGGTTATCAATTTGAAGAACGGTGGAGCAACGCGTACCATAGCCATCAGTTCGGATGAAAACCGAAGAAACGGCTTTTTCCATTTCTTTGATCAATCCGGTCGAAGGCAGCAAATTATCTTCCGCAAGGGTTTCATCTTCCAAAATCCGGAACAAATCTTCTTTTCCTACATGGTCACTTCCTATGACCGTTTTCATGTCATTTACGATGCGGTCGGTTTTTGGCCATGACGTATTCAAAAAGGCATTGCTCAAGCCATGAACTCCGGGCGGAACCAACAAAATATCGCCTTTCACATTGGAATAATACAAGACTTCTTTTTCATCGCCTACCAACAGATTGAAATCATTGTAAACCCAAGAATGATAACTGATTTTCGCAAGATATTCCCGTGCCGAAAGATTAGATTTCAGATAATCCAACACCAACTCGCCACGCGAAGGCGGGTCTTTTTTCAACCGTGACAAATCCCTGTAATTGGTCAGAGCTGCCCAACGACCGGAAGGATGAACACCCAACCAAGTACCGCCGGCCGACAAATCCTTTCCGGCCAATACATCCGGAAATCCTTCTTCAACCCAAAACCGCGCAGGACGTGTCGAACGCTGATAGAATTCATCGCGATTCGCTGCTAATATCAAGGGATATTTCGGATGAACTTTGTATGCTATTGTAAGTAAACACATGATGGATTAATTTTTACAGAATCTTCAAATTTAAGGAATTAAAATGAAAATATTGAGCTGAAAAATTTATTTTTAACGACTTGATTTGGCGTTCATAAACTTTAATTTTGGAAATGAATAAATCCAATCGTCGTTCAATTAAATTCCGGTTAAAAATGCTATTTGCCATTATTCAATAACAATTTTTTCATAAATTCGAAACCATGATACAAACCAACAATGTTCATTTGCAATTTGCTGATTATTTCAAAGACAAGGAAATGCTGCCCTATTTTTATTTGTTGTCCAAAAAATTAGCAGAAGGCAGCGTTTGTGTGAATTTGAATCAAATCGATTGGGAAAAACTCAAAGCAGAGGAAACTGCACTTCATCCATTCAAATTGATTTCGACCGAAGATTTGGAGAAAAACAAATTTGTAAGCGAAAATGACAAAGTCAAAAAACCATTGATTCTTGACAAAAACCGATTGTATCTGCAAAGGTATTATCGTTATGAAACCTTGGTTTTACAAAAAATAGCTGCGCTCATTGCAAATGAAAAAACAACTGATATTGCCGCTTCATTAGAAGCCATCCGACCGGAAGTTCAAGCACTTTTTTCTGCCAACAGCACCAACGCCACCGATTGGCAAGCCGTGGCAGCGATTTCGTCCGTATTGAACCGGTTCAGCATCATCACCGGCGGACCGGGAACCGGCAAAACCACTACGCTCGCCAAAGTGCTGTCGTTGCTCTTCAAATTAAATCCGAATATGAAAGTCGCATTGGCCGCACCCACCGGAAAAGCAGCGGCGAGAATGGCGGAATCACTCAAAAATACAGCCCTCAATTTTCCGGATTTAAAAGCCGAATTTGAACAATTGCTTCCTTCTACTTTGCACCGTTTGTTGGGGTATCAGAAAAACAGCATTTATTTCAAACACCATGCAGAAAATCCTTTGCCTTATGACTTGATTATTGTGGATGAATCTTCCATGATTGACTTGGGGATGTTTGCCAAACTGTTGGATGCCATCGGCAGCGATACGCGTCTGATTTTGCTTGGCGACAAAAACCAATTGGCGGCTGTGGAAGCCGGTAGTTTGTTCGGAGATTTGTGTATGGCGCAACCGGAATTGAATCTTTTCAGCCTTGAAAAAGCCAATTTCATCAATAAGTTTTTAGTGAATGAAAAATCAAAAATCAAAACTGAAAACATCGGCGAAAGCGGGCATCCCTTGTTTGAAAAAGTAGTGGAACTCCGGCACAGTTTCCGGTTTTCTGACGATGGCGGCATCGGAAAACTGAGCAAAGCCATCATCAATAATCAACCCGAAGAAATCCGTCCTTTTTTTGAAAACACAGACGAACAAGTGCTGACAGATACCGAATATTCTGAGAAGATTTTTAATGATTTCGCAACAGATTACAAGAATTACATTCAGGAAAATGACATCAAAACCGCGCTCGAAAAACTAAACAATCAACGAATTCTGTGTGCAGTCAGAGAAGGCGACAAAGGTGTTTACGCGCTGAACCGAAAAATTGAAAAATTTCTGCACGGCAAAGGATGGATATCTCCCGGCAGTGAATTTTATGAAAATCGACCGCTGATGGTGACCGGAAACAATTACGAATTGGGACTTTTCAACGGTGATATCGGAATTGTGCGTGGCGGCAGGGTTTGGTTTGAATCTGCCGATGGTTCGCTGAAATCGGTTTTACCTGCCTTTTTGGAAAATGTGGAAACCGTTTTCGCAATGACCATTCACAAAAGTCAAGGCTCGGAATTCAATCGTGTATTGACCGTACTGCCTGAAAATCAGGAGTTAGCATTGCTGACCGCCGAACTGCTTTATACGGCTGCAACCCGTGCGAAAAATAAGCTCATCGTGCAGGGAAGTCAGGAAGTGATTCTCCATTGCGCCGGTAGAAGGGTAGAAAGAAGTTCGGGAATTACAGAAAGATTTGACGAGTTGATTAGTCGGTAGATTTGAGTAATATTTTTCATTTATGCTATTCCTGATTGCGTATAGCAAATATATTTTTCAAGCCATTTTGATTGTTTGGAATGACAATTTTAAATCCGTAAGGTTCCAAATCATTTTTTAGAGCATTCAAATCATATGGTTTGTGAAGCTCAATTATAATATGATTCACGCATTCAAGCCAATTATTATTTTTCTCCAACAATTCTTTTTCAGCTCCCTCTATGTCTATTTTAAGCAAATCAATATTTTTTATACCATACTCTTGCATTAAAGCTGGTATTGAAACGGATTTTACCACTTCACCCTTATCGCTGATCTTTGTATTGTAGGATAATCCACTTTCGTCAAATAAAACTTCTCCATCTTTGAAATATACTGCATTATTCAGCACGGTAATGTTTTGAAAGCTACTCGTGTTTGTCTTTAACAATTTAAAATTTTCTTTTGATGCTTCAATCGAATATATTTTCGCTTCTTTATATTTTAAGGCATAGTAAATAGAAGCAAAACCAACATGAGCTCCTAAGTCAATGATTATTTTTGGCGGTTTAATAAACTCATCCGGAATGGAATACATGTCTTTCCAAAAAAGTTCATAAAAAATACTGATATCACCACTATAAGTTCTCATTCTTATATCGAACTCTTTATCAGATATTCTGAGATTATATTTAGGTATGCTAATTTCCTTTTTTGAGAAATTGTGTTTCTGAAAGTGGCTGAATTTCTTGGAGTTGAAAAGTAAACGATAAAAAGTACCCATATTTCTGGAAACTCTCCAAGCTAAAGAAATTTTTGTTAGATAATCTTTTATCATTTTGAATATTCACAAACTAAAACTCAGCAAAAAAACTACTGCTTAATGATTCATTGAAAAGGATTAGGAATGATACATTACATTTTCATAACAGTTTCTTGAAATCTTTTATCATCTTTCATAATTCCATTAAAATAGTAGATACCTTTTGTTAAATTTTTGAGATTAATTATAATTTTATTTTTTTCTGTGTAATAATTGACATTCTTGATATTACCGTTAATATCTACTAATCTCCAATTCAATATATGTTCTATATTATCCACGATTAAATTTGTTGACACAGGATTTGGATATATCACAGGATATTTTGACAAATCCATCTTATTTGAACTTACTACTTCCTCATTTTTATATTTCCCAAACATTAGATTAGCAACACAAGGATCTATAATTGCCGTAAAATTACTTCCTTGATAAGCATTTACCGAAAACCCAAGGATTAATTCTATTTCATTCGCTTTAAAATTAACGGTTACATTAGAATTAATTTGAGAAGAGGCTGTAATTTTATTACTGACTTGAAAATCTTGATTACTTGAAATAGGAGTTGTAATGTTTAAATTTTCTATACATTCTGGTGCTTGGGGAATTAATTGAGGAAATGTAAAGGACATATACCTATCATCATTATAAGGATAGGAAAAGTAACTGCTTACTGGGTTTAAAATTGGGTTCCAAACATTTGGAGAATCAATCGTTGCCCAAGTTTTAGTTATTTTAATTATATTTTGACTATAACTGTTTCCCGAAAAAAAATGTGAAAATGTCAAATAAATTTTTTCATTCGTGGCTAATTGCAAACTTGCAGAAAAGTCTAAAGGAAACTTAGCCTCGCCATTGATTTCTCTACCAACTAATTCATCGGTTTGGATATTATACATAGCTAATCCAATTTGACCATATTTTGGGCTTGGATAATTACACAAGCATTTCATACCTACTACTAAATATAATATATTGCTGTCTGGTGAAAATTCCGCATAAGATGTACTTACTCCAGTATAATAATCAGCAGTCTCTGTTTCAGTAAATTTGTTTGGTGATGATACTAAACCGGATTGATTGTCAAAATTGTATAAAATATTACCATTACCTATTTCTGCATTTCCTGAAAAAAGATACTTTCCGTTTGGAGAAACCTTAATTACAGTAGAAGAACTTTCCGCATCACTTATTATTGGCGTTGTTTGTAAACCTGAACTTGTTATTTCATATGTATAAAACTTATAATCATCTCTTATTTTTCGTTGAGCGATTAACCAAAAGGATTCTCCATCTCCATGTCTTGCTGTTGTTAGACCATGTAAAACATCTTCTAACAACAAGTTATCATTGCCTAAATTAGGTATTACGAGTTTTCCTAAACCACCATTATATGTTAAATCAACTATTCCGACTCTAAGTCCCATATTAATTACGTCATAGCCATTACTAAGTTCCCCACCATCTTGTGTAGTGTACCAAGTTTTTTGATCATAATTGCCATTAAAAAAAACGTAATATAAATTTTGATTACCAGGATGTGGAACAATAACAGCAGGTTGTATTGTTGTTAATCCTTTTCCACTTATAATACCACTAATCATTACACCATATTCATATGAAGACTGATCATACATTTTATCTCCATCCTCCATTAATTGGTAATTCTTATTGTAGATATTAAAACCATCAGAGAAAAATAAAAGCTCTCCTGTTGTTGGGTCACTGATAGTAGAACTTCCCTGAAATCTGGCCATAACGCCAGTTGGAGGAGGAGAGAATGTTGAGGACGTTAGATTACCAGTGATGTTATTAAATGTCCATTTATTATAACCAAATGTCCAATTTTCATTTTCCCTTTGTCCAAAAACTATTGATGATAAAAGCAAAAGGAGAATAAGAAATTTTATTTTAATTAAAATTTTCATGATCTTAATTTTTTATAATAATTAATTATCTGCTTTTATTTTTGATTCCAATACTTCAATCCTTTTATTTTGCTCTATAATATAAAGAGTCAATTCTTCTATTTTTTCTAATAGTTTTATGTTCATTTCTTTCAATTCAAATCCACCGTCTTCAACAATTTTTTCTGCAGATGGCATATTTGGTAAATGTTTGTTTTTAGAAATAAACTCCTCCACCTCGCTCAATGGTAGTAGATTATAATTATCACTAAACACGTAGTCAGCCCAGCCGCCTGCGCTTGCCAATTCCACTTTAATCTTTTCTGTTTTAATTCCATCTTTTACGAAAAGACGATAGTTTTCACAATCAATACAATCAAAGTTTTCTTCAACAGTTCCAATACCTATTTTTCCATTAGCTCGAACTGTTAAATATCTTACATAGCTAGAATTAGGTGATTCTATCCCACTAACAGTTAGTAGTCCAGGATTATTTGGCTGATATTTAGAATAAGCAATCCAAAGAACGTCATTGCCACTTAACACATTTGGTGTGTCATTTACAAAATCGACTAAATCATCGTCATCAATTTGATCCGTTTTAACTAAAAAGGATCCCTTTAATTGTAGCAACTTTTCAGCATATGGGGTAGTAATGTCTCCAAGCTGTAAATTTCCTTCTTTGGTTAATGTCATTCTTTTCAAACCATTTGTTTTAAATATGACACTTTGATTGTTATTCGTCCCGAAATAATTAGATGACAGAATATTATTTCCACTTAGCGACCAACTTGATTCTGGATTGACGATTTGAGCATTAGAAATCGACCCCGCCATAAGAAATGCAATAAATAATGAGTAGAAGTTTTTCATTGTTATAATTTTTATGTTTCAACAAATATAAGTTATTTTAATATATAAACATTTATCTCATTTGTAGGGATTTATATAATTGTCTTTTAGAATTAATTATATATCTAAAAACCCGAAAAGTCTTTTTAGTGAAATGTTTGAATAGTTGATATATGTTTTTCTCTCTGCACCGAAACTTTCATTAAAAAGAGCTACACCCGGAATCATTGAGCCCTCAAAATCAAAAATATAATTAGGTCGATTAGAAAATTGTCGGATTGTATGATCTATGATAATGGTAAAAAAGCCTATATCGGGTATCGCTTTTTTTCTACCTGCTCCAAGTTGAAATATCCTTCTTGGTGTATGGATATAAAAAAGGCCTGCCACCAGCCCTTCTTCATTTTCAATCCGACATTGATAACCGATTTTTTTTTCAAAAGCAACTCTTAAAATTTGCCGATGCAATTCTATCCATTTTGGTTTTACAAGACCAGGATATTCTTCCTGAAACAATTCCACTAAATCATCTACAGAATCAGATAATTTCAATTGATAACCATCTGGTAATGAAATCAATTTTCTTCTTCTGTTACGGTTATACTTCTTTCTAATTTGCTCATAAGGAAGACTGATATCGAGAACATGGTTTGTTTTTAATTCCCCTTTTGGCGCAAAGCTTTCCGTATTTTCTTCATTGAAATGATAAGCCCGAACGCGATATTGGTGCAATTTTTTTTCAAATTTTCGGAATAAATCTTCCGGGATTTCTTTTCGATAAAAAACCCCCAACTGTTGGCAGAAAATAGGTTGGGTCACGAATTTAAATCCGAATTTATATTGCAAAGGTATGGGCATCACCACCTCATAATCCCCATAAATCAAGCATTCCCATTTCTTATCAGTCAGCAAATCCAAATACCAAGATTCTGCATAAATCCTGTAATTCAGTGCTTCATGAATCGCTCGGTCGTACTTAGCTATGTCAAGTTGCTGTCTTTTTAATTTTCGGATGATGGTCATCGCACAAAAATAGATAAATCTTCGTTGCTATAAACCATCACAGCTTGTTTTGAAAAAATAATATTTCAAACAAGCAGCTTTATTTATTATCAGTTTTTACTTCTTCGATGAATGGGATAAAAACGCTATTTTTTAATTACTTTCTCTGTGATAGTTCTTTGGCTTGTGACAGCTTTCAGGATATAAACTCCTTTGGGCAGTTTACTTAAATCCAATGATTGTCCGATTCTTTTTCCGCTTTGGTCAAAAATCTGAACGGATTTTAATGTTTCATTGATTTGCAGGTTGAGGTTGATCATTCCGGTTGTCGGATTCGGAAATACGGTATGCTTGGTCAGTTCCAATTCATTGATGCCCATATCCGGCACGAAATAGGGATAAGTCGCAAGCATGGGCATGAAGGTGCCTTCACCGCCTGTTCCTTGCACCATCAGTACCGGAATGCCGTATTCAACGTCAAACCAATAGTAAGTCATAACATTCACCGGGATTTCCATTTCTTCTCCTTGGTATTCCACATTAAAAGTTTGATTCAGGACTGATTTCACTTTCAAAACATTGGAAAAAGTATGATTCGGAATTTTCAGGCTTCCCCATCCTTCCACAATATTGGTACGCGTTCCTTCTGCTTGCACAATCAGATCCACGCCCAAAATCGTGAAATCCATATCAATGGAATTGTCATCCGAATAGCTTGAATTATAGGTCATTGGAAATCGGAGCAAATCATCGGGATCACCGTATTCCAAAATCGCGGGCAGGGTGCTTCCGTCGAGATCTGCATTGGCACCGTACATTTTTAATTGAAGCTTATTGTTAGCTTTCATCAAGTGCTGGTAAGGGTCAGACAATGTAAATCCGCCCAAATCAATGCTTTGAGCAAGGCTCATTCCCATATTAAAGTTTTCATTGAATTTCGTATTGCAATTGGTGATATAGAAATGGTAGAGACACCAGATGTTTTTGAAGGCTGAATTATTCGGGTCTTCATATCCATAAGTTTCGGGGGCATTTTGGGTCAAACCGGAATAATCCCAATTGTAGTCGGCACCTGTAACCGTGAAATCGTCCGTAATCGCATCATAGACATGCACTACTTCAAAAGTTTCCCCAACCGCGGCGTAATCATCTATGGTGTAAGTGATTTGTGCGCTTAAAAATTGAGTGGTCAGGAAAATCAGAAGGAAAAGAAATTGAATTTGTTTCATTTTTTTTGGTTTTTTGTATGTTCAAAATTAATGAAAATAATGATTCCCACAATTTTTTAACAGCCTCCATTTTCTGAGATACACATACATAAGGCATAGTATATTATCAGCTTTGTTCAGGAATAATTGTTTTCTTAGCATGAAATAAAGATGAATTTTAAACGGGCTTTTAACTCAATATTTTATTGTACTTTTGCACCCATTGAATTTAAATCAATGAAACCCGAATCAGTAAAATACATTTTTGTTACCGGCGGCGTAACATCTTCACTGGGTAAAGGAATTGTGGCTTCATCTCTTGGAATGCTTTTGCAGGCGAGGGGCTATTCCGTAACCATACAAAAATTAGACCCTTATCTGAATGTGGATCCGGGAACGTTGAATCCTTATGAACACGGAGAATGTTATGTCACGGAAGATGGTGCAGAAACTGATTTGGATCTCGGACATTACGAACGCTTTCTGAACCGCGCCACTTCGCAGGCCAATAGTGTGACGACGGGGCGGATTTACCAGACGGTCATCGAAAAAGAACGCCGCGGAGATTATCTCGGCAAAACCGTTCAAATCGTGCCGCATATTACCAATGAAATCAAACGCCGAATCAAACTATTGGGGAATTCGGGAAAATACGATATTGTCATTACGGAAATCGGCGGTACGGTTGGAGATATCGAATCTTTACCGTTTATCGAAAGTATCCGACAGATGATTTGGGATTTGGGTGAAAAAGATACGATGGTCATTCATTTGACATTGATTCCCTATTTGGCGGCCAGCGGAGAGTTGAAAACCAAACCCACCCAACATTCTGTGCGTACCCTGATGGAAAGTGGAATCCGCGCGGATGTACTCGTTGCCAGAACACAATTTCATTTGCCGAAAGATGTCAAAGAAAAATTAGCATTGTTTTGCAATGTGAAGAAAGGCCATGTCATCGAAAGCATCGACTGCGAATCAATTTACGAGGTGCCGTTACTGCTTCATGATCAAGATTTTGATAATGTGGTTTTAAAAATATTGAATCTACCTGCAAGCCAACAGCCCGAATTGGAGAAATGGAATCATTTCCTTGAAAAACACACCAACCCGGCGAATCAGGTTGAAATCGCATTGATTGGAAAATATATTTCGCTACAGGATTCTTACAAATCAATTATCGAAGCATTTAACCACGCCGGAGCCGCCGCAGATATTGGCATAAAAATCCGATGGATATATTCCGGTGACCTTACACCCGCCAACATTGATGAAAAACTGAAAGGGGTAAGCGGTATTCTGATTGCGCCCGGATTTGGGGATAGAGGTGTGGAAGGGAAAATTCTGGCAGCCAATTATGCAAGAAGAAACAAAATCCCTACACTTGGAATTTGTTTAGGAATGCAGGTGATGGTCATCGAATTCGCGAGAAATGTTCTCGGGCTACACAATGCGGACAGCACAGAAATCAATCCACAAACCGAATTCCCGGTAATCAACCTGATGGAAGGCCAGAAAAATGTGACAAACAAAGGAGGAACCATGCGGTTAGGTAATTGGAAATGCAAAATCTCAAAAGGTTCCAAAGTTTATGAGATTTATGGGAAAGAAAATATCCAAGAACGACATCGCCACCGGTTTGAATTCAATAATGATTATTTGGATGATTTCATCAATAATAATTTTATGCCGGTCGGAAAAAATCCCGATACCGGATTGGTTGAAATCATGGAATATTCAAACCAGCCATTCTATATAGGCGTTCAATTTCATCCGGAATATAAAAGCACCGTGGCCAATCCACATCCGTTGTTTGTTAAATTCACGGAAGCTGCATTCATGCAAAAACAAAACGAACAAATTCATGCAACGACAGGAAGGAAACTTTGACAGAAATAATATTATTGCGCTCATCCTGATGAGTTTATTGCTGTTTGGGTATTTTTATCTGAACAGACCCACAGAAGAACAGCTAAGGGAAAGACAACAAGAGCAGATAGCGCAACAAAAATCCGAACCGGAATCCGACAGTCTTAATACCCAAAATCAGGGAATGCCCTCGGAATTCCAAAACGATTCAATCGAGGTTTTTGAAGCCCGGGATTATACCACGGAAAATTCCAAATTTGAGGTAAGTTTCGCGGGAAATGGTGGCTTTATTTCCGAATTGCTTTTGAAAGAATTTACGGCATATTCCAAAAATTCCAAAGATCATAAAGAGCCGCTATATTTAGTCAAAGAAGGCAACAATCATTTCAATCTGAAATTCAAAGATAAAAACGGCCGGGAAATCAATACGGCTGATTTGGCGTTTTCGCCTACCGTTCAACAGATGGATTCCGTGTCCGTGATTACCATGACGACGCCGCTTGATGGCGGACAGTTGAGCTATGTTTATACGGTTAGAAATGATTATTCAATCGGATTTGAAATCAAATCTGAAGGTATTCATCAGATTACAACCGACAAAGATTTGACATTAGATTGGAAACTGAAAGCGGGAAGTATCGAAAAAGGAAAACAGCAGGAAGGCTATTGGTCGCAAACTTATTATCGTTTCAAAGGAACCAATGACGTAGAATATGAACTCTTTGGCAACGATAAATGGAGTGAAAAGAAAGACATTGACTGGATAGCATTCAAACAACAATTCTTTTCTTCCATTCTTTCCTTCAATGAAGGCTTCAAAGCCCCGCAAGGCGGTTCCGTGACCATAGACGAAGAAGTGGATTCATTGCACAGCAAGGACTATTTCTTTACTGCGACCTTGCCGGTTGTCGGTAGTGAATTGAATTATAAAATGCAGTGGGATTTCGTTCCGTTGGATTATAACCTTTTGGCATACAATCAATACAAAGAAACTGATTTTGAGGAAATTATTCCCTTTGGCTGGTCAATTTTAGGCTGGTTAAACAAAAATTTCTTCCTTTTGATTTTCCAATGGTTAGCCAAAACCGGAATGTCTTACGGCTGGGTGATTTTCCTGATGACCATTGTCGTGAAATTGATTCTTTCCCCCATCATGTACAAACAATACCGACAAAGTGCGGTCATGCGTTTGCTGAAACCTGAAATCAATGAAATCAATGAAAGACTTCCCGGGAAAGACAATGCAATGAAACGCCAACAATCCACGATGGAATTGTACAGAAAGGCCGGTGCCAATCCGCTTTCCGGCTGTTTGCCCGCATTGTTGCAAATTCCGATTTTCTACGCATTGTTCCGGTTTTTCCCGAATATCATCGACCTCCGCGGTCAATCTTTTTGGTGGGCGGATGACCTAACGGCTTATGATGATTTGGTCAAACTTCCTGAATGGATACCTTTTATGAACGGACATTTGAGTTTGTTTGCATTGGCATACATTCTGGCCATGGTTGTTTATTTCAAAATTTCCGGCTCCATGGATACTTTCAACAATCAGCCGCAGCAAGAAGGAATGCCCGATATGCGGTTCATGAAATACATGATGTACCTGATGCCGATTTTCTTCTTTGTTTTCCTGAACAACTACGCTTCCGGACTTTCTTGGTATTACTTGGTTTCAAACGTGATTAATATTGGAATTGTTCTAATCATCAAAAATGTGCTGATTGACGACAAGAAAATTCACGAAAAAATTCAGGAGAACAAGAAAAAACCGAAGAAACAAAGCAAATGGAGTAAGAAAATGCAGGAGTTGATGGAACAAGCCCAAGAACAGCAAAAAATCCAAGACCAGAAAAAGAAGAAACGGAAGTAAAAGGGGATAAGCTTTATGCTTTATAATGCCTTGAATTTCAGGACGTTATTTCATTTGTTGTTTCTTGTGTTCAAATCCCTTGAAATTCAAAAGGCTTGCTGTCCACAAATTGCCCGGAAGTTTCTCCGGCATAGATTTGTTGGTTATCCAAGGCGAGCTTTTTCACTTTTCCTGATTGGCTGAGATTTAATTTTTTCAAATCTACCCAAACGGTATTCGGACTGAGTGCATCTTCAAAATAATAAACCAGATTTTTCTGGTCAGCCACTGTTCTCCATCTTGTCGTGGAAAGATTTGGGAAACCTTCAGTAGAAATGCCGTATGGAACAGAACATTGTCTGATGACACTGAATGCGCTTGCGACTGCAATTCTGGTATCATCAGTTTGCGGAATGGCGTTGATATAATAGGAGGCACGTACAAATCTGTCTGCCGCTCTGTTTGTTCCCGGCAGAAAAATATTGCCCGGAATGCCTTTCCAGTATTCATTGATGGCCAATTGTTCTTCAAAAATCGGATCATTCGTCATCACGGTATAGGATGGGTCATGGTGAATGATCAGCCTGCCGCCAATGTATTCTAAGATGGCGTTGTCGCCATTAGCGTCAGATAGGGAAAGATGAACGGTGGTGTATTTATCGGTACCGGGAATAAAGTCTGTTACTACCACAAATTCTTCTTTTTTGAACTGCGCCACAGCTTCAGCCACCGTTGCGAAATTATCCAATGCATATTGCGCCCAAAGTGAAACCGCAAGTCCTTTTTTACTTTTTTTGCTTTCAGAAAATTCAGGATATTGGGAACTGACTAACCATAGCATATTGGCTACAAGCCCTTTCTCATTCATGCCGTCAGAAACCGCAATGTCCCATGAACTGGTTGCAATGCTTCCATATTTAGAAACCCATTCAATGGTGTTGTTGCCGGTACTTCCATTGCGTTCTATGCCATTAGGAAACAGCCATAAATTGGCCGGAATCTCAATGGTGAAATCCATACTTCTCGCCGTGATAACAGTATTGTTAGGTCCTTTGTAAACAACTCTCGTGCAAGCTTCTGCCTCATTGATGAAGAGAAATAATAGGGCAATAAAAGCTGCAATTCCTCTATGGTAAATCACTTTTTTCATAATTCTCGGGTTTTAAATATTTTTAATGCGGGTAGTTTTTAAAAATTCATGTCAAGACAGATAAAATCTGAAAAAGCTACACTCAAAAGTAGAGAAAATCTTTGGAAGTCTTGTTGTTAAAAAAGGAAATTGATTCCTCAGGATGGATTTGGTTATCAATGTTGGGAATAAATTATTGGAATTAAGTTTTATTCTTAAATCATTTCTGTGTGTTACTTCACATTTGCTCTAATTCCTTTATCATATCTCGGAACTTGGCGGCTTCTATAAAGTCGAGTTGTTGCGCCGCTTTTTCCATTTTATTTTGGAGTTCTGCAATTTTTTTTGTTTTCTGTTCGGGTGACATTTCGCCGTAATGCATTTTTTCTTCGGCTGCGAAAGTACTCATCGGTTTCAGTTCATAAGGATTCAGTTCAAACTGTTCTGCCCGGATATTAAGCACGTTGATTTTTTTGCGGATGGGTGTGGGTTTTTTATGGTGTTCGGTGTTGTATTTGATTTGCAACTCCCTTCTGCGTTCGGTATCATCGATGGTTTTTTGCATGGAATCCGTTATTTTATCGGCGTACATAATTACTTTTCCGTTCACGTTTCTTGCTGCTCTTCCGGCTGTTTGTGTCAAGGAGCGATGATTTCTGAGGAAACCTTCTTTGTCCGCATCCAAAATCGCAACCAAAGAAACTTCCGGCAAATCCAATCCTTCTCTCAATAAATTCACGCCGACCAAAACATCAAAAATTCCGGCACGCAAATCCTGCATGATTTTCACCCTTTCCAAGGTGTCCACATCCGAATGAATGTAGCGTGTCCGCACCCCGAATCTTACCAAATATTTGGTCAATTCTTCCGCCATCCTTTTGGTTAGTGTCGTGACTAAAGTGCGTTCATCCGCTTCCGATCTTTTCTGAATTTCTTCCATCAGATCATCCATTTGATTGACGGATGAACGAACCTCAATAATCGGATCAAGCAGTCCGGTTGGGCGAATGATTTGTTCCACGATGATGCCATCGGATTTTTCCAACTCATAATTCGCCGGCGTTGCAGAAACATAAATCACCTGATTCTGAAGGCTTTCAAATTCTTCAAATTTCAAAGGCCGATTGTCCAAAGCCGCCGGCAGCCGAAATCCGTATTCTACCAGATTGACTTTTCGGCTGTGATCTCCGCCGTACATCGCATGAACTTGTGGAATCGTCTGATGGGATTCGTCGATTACCATGAGATAATCATTCGGAAAATAATCCAACAGACAGAATGGCCGGGTACCCGGCAGTCGGCCGTCGAGGTAACGTGAATAATTTTCAATCCCCGAACAATACCCCAACTCCTTCATCATTTCCACATCGAATTCTGTTCTTTCTTGCAATCGTCTGGCTTCTAAATTCTTTCCGATTTCCTGAAAGTAGGTTACCTGATTTCCCAAATCAATTTGTATGTTTCGGATGGCAGTATGCAATGCGTCGGGTGATGTCACAAATAAATTGGCCGGATAAATATTGATTTTGTCAAGACCACTAATTCTTTGTCCGCTTGTCGGCTCTATGGTTTCAATTTCTTCCACCATATCCCCATAAAAATGAACCCGGATTGCCTGATCGGAATATGCCGGAAATATATCTGTCGTTTCTCCGCGTACCCGAAATTTTCCACGGGCGAATTCTGTTTCCGAACGGGAATAAAGTGAACTCACAAGTTGCTGTAAAAACTTTGTGCGCGCAATGGTTTGTCCTACTTCAACCGGAATGATGTTTTTGTGAAATTCCGTGGGATTCCCGATGCCGTACAAGCAGGAAACCGAAGCAACTACTAACACATCCCGTCTGCCCGAAAGCAGGGAGGAAGTTGTGCTAAGCCTTAGTTTTTCGATTTCATCATTGATGGATAAATCTTTCTCAATATAAAGTCCCGATGAAGGAATATAAGCTTCCGGCTGATAATAATCGTAATAGGATACGAAATATTCCACAGCGTTTTCCGGGAAAAACTCTTTGAATTCCATGTACAACTGTGCAGCCAGTGTTTTGTTGTGTGCCAATACCAAAGTCGGTCTTTGCACTTCTTCAACTACATTGGCGATGGTAAAAGTTTTGCCGGAACCGGTTACGCCCAAGAGCGTCTGGTATTTTTCACCATCTGCAATACCACCCGACAAAGCGTCGATGGCTTGAGGTTGGTCACCGGTAGGGGTATAGTCGGAATGAATTTTAAATTGCATAACACATTTGGAAACGAATCTACAAATTTACGAATTAACAAGGAAAAGTGAGGGAACCGCAAAGCTCGTGTGCAACAGGCATAAGGATTTCATCTTTAGATCTTCGGGCTTGGTTATTAGTGGCAGTCGTTTTTATTTTTCGAGTTTTAGTTTAAGTGAATTCAATAAACGTTCTTCAAAATCTCCTATGATACTTTTCGCCCAAAAATTTGCGTAAAAATTCATTTTAGAATCAATTTTATATTCACAATTCAAAATTATTTTAGTTTCGTTGTCCGATATATATTCAAGTGTGTAACTAATGTTTTCAAAATTGAAATAGTTACTTTTAAGTAAATGTTGGTCTGTTGGAGTTGCTCTTAACTGAGATTTTGACAGGTCAATTTTAAAGTTAACAAATTCATTTTCCCTTATTTCGGTAACATATTCAAATAATTTTAAGTCATCTGTAAAGTGTCCAATTCTAAATGTTTGATTTTCATTAGTCAAAATTTCTGAACTTATTGGTCTTGGAATTCCAATAGTTTGATAAAAACCATTTGTATATTCACTTTCAGCTATTGTTGGAACTGATAATAAATTAGGAAAAATTTCAGCTTTGTTTGTATTAATAATAATTTCTGATGAAACGTTGTGAATTTCTACTTTATTTGGAAATAAATTTTCAATTGGATTGAATAACAATGGAATTAAAATGATAGAATATAATTTTTTGTTTTTTTATTCTGTCTTTTACAACTGCTCCAAGTAAAAGTCCAATTAGTCCGGCAACTAATAAAAATGGAAGTCCAATAATTAATACACAAACTAAATCTTCAATTCGTGTTATTAAAGCTGTTATTAGAAATAAAATGACTGTGATTATCGGATAGAAGAAAAGTTTAGCTTTTGATTTATAGATTTCATTTGATGAAAAAAGTATCGGAAATGAACCAATAATTATTGGAGTTACCCAAAGAAAGCTAATGCTGTAAATATTATAGTAATCTGCAAAGTTTTCAGTATCTCCCAAAATCCGAATGATTAGCCCGTAAATTACTCCTAAAAAGATTCCTAAATATTGAGATTTCAGTTTCATACGGTTTTTTTTGGTGAATTTATAGCTAACTTCAGCTTGTGAGAAAAAGCTTAGAGACCATTCAAATATAGACAATCATTTTTTGAATTTATGAAGTGTTTCTTTGTTCTTTTTTTATGCTTCCGGAAAATAATTTTGAAAGCTTGAGTTATTCATAAAGTATCAAAAGAGAGTCTTTTGCATGAAAACACACAAAAGACTCTAAGATTGTGAAATTTTAAACCGCAGTATATCCGCCGTCAATCGGCAAAGTAATTCCGGTAATGAAAGAAGCATCATCACTGGCTAGGAACAAAACCGTTCTCGCTACTTCAATGGGTTCGCCCAAACGCCCTATCGGATGCAAACTCACCAAATTGTCGATGACTTCCTGTGACAAGGTATTCATCAGTGGAGTTTTGATGTATCCGGGTGCAATCGCTACCGCGCGGATGCCGTCTTTGCTCACTTCTGCAGCAATTTGTTGGGTCAATAATTTAACACCGCCTTTTGTGGCGGCATAAGCAGCCAAACCTTCTCTGGCAACCAAACTATGGATGGAACCGGAATTGATAATCACGCCGCCTGATCCTTGTTTTCTGAATTGTTTGATTGCATATCGGTCACTCAAATAAACACTTTTCAAGTTCACATCGATTACCTTTTGCCAATCATCGGTTTCCAGATTTTCCAGCGTACTTTCAATATTAATTCCTGCATTGGCAAACATAATATCCAGCTTTCCGAATTTTGCTACCGTTTGCTCCACCAGATTGGCTATATCAGCTTCGTCTGCCACATTGGTTTTAACGAAAATCGTGGAATATCCGTCAGCATTCATTTTCTCCGATAATTCGGCTGTTTTATCAGAAATATCAGCAAGCACATTTTGCAAATTCCAAGGCAGTGGCTTCTCCCAGACCGCTGCTGGCTCCTGTTACAATCGCAACTTTGTTCTCAAATCGTTTCATTTATTAAATTTTTTATGATTAATATTTTTATTATTGATTATCGTTTTCGATTTTTAATTCTGTTCTTACAAATTTACACAAGACTTCCCAGAAAAAAATTGATCTGTGTTAAGAATTCATTATTAAAGTATTAAGATGAAGGGATTAAATATTAATAATTTCTAAAAAGCAAAATTGCTTTCAATTGCATAGAAGAGGTCGATTTTTATGATTTTGGAAAATTAGTTTGAGAAAATAGAGGTTGTGCAAAGGCTGCCACTGTAATGAATTAATCTCATGAATAAAACACAAATTACATCCATAACTCCTGAGGTTTTATTATATTAATTATCTTTGCCGTCAATGGATGTAATTCAAAAGATTCTGATTTTCCCGCTTGTGGTTTTGGTGAGATCTTATCAGCTTGCCATCTCTCCATTACTCGGTAGCAATTGCCGATACAGCCCGACATGTTCCGCCTATATGATTGAGGCTTTGCATACGCACGGATTTTTTAAGGGCTTGTATCTGGGAACGAAAAGAATTTTGAAATGCCATCCTTGGGGTGGAAGTGGTTTTGACCCGGTACCAAAAAAAGAAAAAATATGATGCAATTATTTATGTTCATAACCTGGGACATAGACCCGGTTTTGTTTGATATAGGGTTTCTGAAAATCCATTATTACAGCCTGATGTGGATTCTGGCTTTTGTGATGGGTTGGATAGTGATGAAGAAAATGTTAGAAACAGACAAGGTGGATGTCAAATTGTTGGATCCTTTGTTTTTGTATTCCTTTTTAGGGGTCATCATCGGTGCCAGATTGGGAGAATTGTTTTACAACATTGATTTTTATCGCGGAATTCCCACCGGACAGGCATTGGCGGAAATCTTCTTGCCGGTTCAGCGAAATCCGGATGCTTCCGCATTTTTCGGATTGATGAAAGGTTACGAATTTTCAGGTTTTCGGGGCTTGGCCAGTCATGGTGCCGCATTGGGATTCATGTTTTCTTCTTGGCTTTTTAACCGAAAATATCTAAAAAAGAATTATTTCTGGATTCTGGACAGAGTGGCGATTACCGTTCCGCTGGGGGGCGCAGCCATTCGTGTAGGGAATTTTTTTAATTCCGAAATCGTTGGGAAACCCTCCGACTTGCCTTGGGCAGTGGAATTTATCAACCAAAGTTCGAGCTATGGCCCGATTGTTCCAAGACACCCTTCGCAGTTATATGAAGCATTTTTTTACGTAATTATTTTCTTCATAGTTTGGTATATTTACCGAAAAACAAATAAAAAATACCATCAGGGTTACATCTTCGGATTGTTTTTTGTCTTGTTGTGGTTATGCCGGTTTATCATTGAGTTTTTCAAAGAAAATCAGGGGGATGAATACGTAGCACAGGTATTGAATTTCGGATTGAATAACGGACAAGTATTGAGTATTCCTTTAATTATATTGGGTGTCATTGTAATGCTAACTTCAAAAAATAGAATTTATAAAGATTGAAAATGAGAAAACTGACAATTATTTTTGCGCTTGGATTGATGGTCTTTTCTTGTAAAGATAAAGGTTCGCAAGGATCAGCCAACACAGAAAAAGTAGAAATCGCATTCATGAAACAGGGGGAACTGTCGTTTCTGAATGAGGGTGAACTGCTGAAAAAAATTGAAATTGAAATCGCAGATACTAAAAACAAACAGGCGAGGGGACTGATGGATCGATCAGGCATGGAAGAGAACCGCGGAATGCTCTTTATATTTGATGACAACGATATCCGAAGACATACTTTCTATATGAAAAATACGCGTTTCCCATTGGATATCATGTATTTTGACAAAGATTCGGTTTTGATAAACATCGCTCGCAATGCACAGCCTGGTGCTGATTCCAAAGCCAACGGCGGAACTGTAGATGGTGCAGCATCCGAATCCAAATTCGTAGTGGAAATTAATGGTGGATTGGCTGACAAATGGGGAGTCGAAGAGGGGGTAACCAAAATTTACTGGACAAGAGACTGATTTTTTAACAATAAATTTAATAATTATGGGAATCGTAAAAGAATTTAAAGAGTTTGCATTTAAGGGCAATGTGATGGACATGGCTGTTGGTGTTATCATCGGTGCTGCTTTTGGCGCAATCATCAGTGCAGCAGTAGATGACGTAATCACTCCATTGGTTCTGAATCCGATCATGGAAGCTTCAGGCGTGGCACATTTGGAAGAATTGGTATGGAATGGTGTGAAATATGGAAGTTTCCTCGCCGCAGTACTGAAGTTCTTTATGATTGCAATTGTGTTGTTTTTCATGATTAAATTCGCTGCGAAATTAATCAGAGAATCCAAGGAGGAAGAAGCACCTGCAGGTCCCACAGCGGAAGAAGCTTTGCTGACAGAAATCCGAGATATTCTGAAAGAAAAATAAAAGCAACGTATCAAGAAATCAGACCGCCTTATTGGCGGTTTTTTTGCTTCCAAAAATCTGCCTAAATGAATTCCGGTGTTCTTTCACCTTAGAAATTAATTGGATAAAAAATGCATCTGAAATTTTGAGTGGAATGTGAAAATTCTTGAATTTTGATTGATTTTTTTTATAATTTTACTCAAATTGGAAACCAAATCTACAGTCCGTTAATTTGAATTAAAAACATAGTGTGATGAAAAAAATAAGCATCCTAATCAGTTCAATCCTTCTCTTTCTATTTGTATTTGCTTGTGTCACAAGCCCGCTAACAGGAAGAAGTTCAGCGCAATTGGTTTCAAATGCAGAGATCTTTCCAATGGCTTTTGCGCAGTATAAACAGGTTTTGGAACAAAGCAAGGTGGACAAAACTTCTAATTCCGCAAAGATGGTTCAAACTGTGGGACAGCGCTTGGCCGCAGCAGCAGAGAAGTTTTATGCGGACAATGGGATGTCGGCTTCGCTTCAGGGTTATGCTTGGGAATTCAATTTGCTGGACAACAAAGAGCAAAATGCTTGGTGTATGCCTGGCGGAAAAGTTGCGGTTTACTCAGGGATTTTGCCGGTTTGTAAGAGTGAAACGGGCTTGGCGGTGGTTTTAGGACATGAAATTACTCATGCTTTGAACGGACACAGTGCCGAACAAATCAGCAATGCGATGATGGTGCAGTACGGTGGTCAAATCGTGGGTGGCAGCATTTCTAACAACCAATGGAAAAGTGTTTTCAATGAATTGTATCCGGTAGGTGCGCAGGTCGGACTTTTGAAATTCGGTAGAAACATGGAATTAGACGCCGACAAAGGCGGATTGCTGTTGATGGCGATGGCAGGCTATGACCCGAGAGAAGCCATTCCCTTTTGGCAAAGAATGGAACAGGCTACTGCGGGTAATCAAGCTCCGCCGGAATTTTTGAGTACGCACCCGAATCCCGGCAACCGTATCGCGCAACTTCAGGAACTGATGCCGCAAGCCATTGCTATGTATGATGCAAGTCCATACAAAGGGAAATAAATTCTTCAAGAATGAAACCATAAAAAAACCGTTTCAATGGATGTTGAAACGGTTTGAAAAATCATTTCAGATTTCTCTAAATATCATCAAAATTCAAATCAGTGAAAGACTCCGTGTTTTCAGTAGATGAAATTTCTGCCTTCTGAGCATTGGAATAGGGTTCATAATCTTTCTGATGTCTTTCTGAAATGACTTCCTCCCCTTTTTCCTGCAAAATAAAAGAGGTTACATCATCCAACATCTCTTTGAATGGACCGAAATCCTCTTTGTAAAGATAAATTTTGTGTTTTTTGAATGAATAGCTGCCGTTGTCACCATTGACTCTTTTGCTCTCTGTAACTGTCAGATAGTAATCCCCTGCGCGTGTTTCTCTTACGTCAAAGAAATAAGTTCTTTTGCCTGCTCTCAATACCTTCGAATAAATGCCCTCTATATCAGACTGCTCGAAATTCTCATTTTCACTCATCATTATATTAATTAAGAAATGTTAAAACTTTGCAAACAAATCTATAAAAAAAATGTTAACTGACAAATTTAGTGATTGAAATTTAAATTTCTCATTCATTTTCTGCTTCTGATAATTGGGTTTTAATGAGGTCGTAATAGAATCCTTCTTTCGCTAATAAGTCGGAATGACTACCGTATTCAGCGATTTCACCTTCTTCAAGCACAAGGATTTTATCGGCATTTTTGGCCGAAGAAAAACGATGGGTGATAATCAGCGTGGTTTTTTGTTTCATTTCCGCTTTGAGATTGCGCAAAATCTCCTCTTCCGTTTCTGTATCCACGGCGGAAAGACTGTCATCAAAAACCAAAATTTCAGGTTCTTTGATCAATGCCCTTGCAATGGAAATTCTTTGTTTTTGTCCACCGGAGAGCGTTACCCCTCTTTCCCCTAAGATGGTTTCGTACTGTTCCCGAAAACCTTCAATGTTTTCATGAACCACTGCTTTTCGGGCGTATTCCTGAATGGCATCATTTCCCTTGTCTGATTTCGCCCCAAAAAGGATGTTGTTTTTAATGGTATCTGAAAACAAAAAAGCTTCCTGGGGAACAAATCCTATTGCCTCCCGAAGGGAATGCAGATTCAGGTCTTCACAAGGAATGTCATCTATAAATATCTGTCCATCATCGGGTTGCAAAGCTCTGACAAGCAACAAGGCAATTGTGGATTTTCCAGAACCGGTTTTTCCCATGATGGCCAGAGATTGCCCTTGTTCCACGGTAAAAGAAATATTATTCAAAGCCCGAATACCTGTGTTTTTATAGGTGTAACTCACATTTCGGAATTCGATTTTCCCAAATATCGGAGTTGCTTTTGTGGTTTTATTTTGGATTTCCGGTGTTTGCTTCAGGAATTCATTAATCCTTGCCATGGAAGCTTCCGCCCGCTGAACGAGCATGGTCACAAAGCCCAAAGAGGTAAATGGCCAGATCAGCATATTTAGATACATAAAATACTGGGCGATGATGCCGATATCGAGTTTCCCTTCATAATATCTGACTCCACCCATGTAAACTATCAGCAGGTTGCTGACCCCAACGATCAAAACCATTAAAGGTGTGAAAAAAGCTTGTGTCTGTGCGAGCGACAAGGATTTTTTCTCATATTCCAAAGCTTCATTGGCGTAATTCGTTTGGGTCGTTTTTTCCGTGTTAAAGGATTTGATGACTCGGATGCCCGCAAAAGTATCTTGTACCAAAGAAGAAATTTCCGATTGTTGCTTCTGTACTTCCTTGCTTTTCCGGTTGATGACGGTGGCCACTTTGTAAATCAAAAATGAAAGTACCGGCAACGGTGCTAAGGTATAAAGCGTAAGTCGCGGATCGATATTAATCATGAAAACCAGAATGATGATGGTTCTGGAAACGAGATTCATGGGATACATGATGCCGGGGCCGAGATATTGACGGACAAAGGCGACATCCTCAGAAATCCGGTTCATCAGGTCTCCGGTTCGGTGGTTTTTGTAAAAGGACAATGAAAGCCGCTGATAATGTGCATAAATATCGTTTTTCAAATCAAATTCAATATGCCGTGAAGTCGCAATAATCATCAATCTTACCCCTACCAAAAAAAATCCGGCCAAAATAGAAAGCCCGATGAAAAGCAAAGCGGCATGCATCAAACTTTTCTTGATATGTACTAAATCACTCGTTTGACCATTTTCAAATTGAGTTAGAATGAGTTTGATTTCATTGATGGCACTGCCGACAAAAGTGATGGAATAGACCGAAGTGAAATTGGAAAGAATGACCATAACGAACCCCGCCAGCATCTGTAGTCGATACTTCCAGAGAAATTTATTTAGACTCATCAATTCTTTCATCCCGCAAATTTACGGTTTTTGATTATCTTTGCGCCCGCAAGTAACTAACTTATATTTGAAATAATGCTGGGAAGAAGACAGCTGAGAGAGAAAACCATGCAGGCACTTTATGTCTGGAAAATGAATGGTAAAGATGCAAACGTTCGGATCATTGAAAAGAATTTGATAAATGAAGTTGACCAAATCTACGATTTGTACATTTATCTTTTGAATCTTTTGAAATTCCTGAAAACAACCGCAGAAGAGAAAATCGAAGTCGGGAAAAACAAAAATCTTCCTTCAGCTGAAGAATTGAATCCAAATATGAAGTTTGTCAACAACCGGATTTTCGGTATGCTCGAAAGCAATGAGGAGCTGAACAATTATACTTCCAAAAACATGCAGCTCACATGGAATAAATTAGAGAACAAATGTCCCAGCAATATTTTTAATGCCATCATCAGCAGCCCCGAATACAAAAGTTACATGAACTCCGGCGTGGATTCTTTCAATGAAGACAAGGCATTCCTGATAAATATTTATGCGGAATACATTGCGCCAAATGAAGAGCTTGCGGACTGGTTAGAAGAAAAAAGCATTTACTGGGTGGATGATATGCACATCGGGAATTCAATGGTTCAGACGACTTTGGAATCATTCATTCCAATCAGTCAGACAGCGGTCAATTCCTTTAAACTCTTCAAGGTTTTCAAGGATGACGACGACCGGAAATTCCTGTCGGAACTATTTAGAAGAACGATTCGCTACAATGATGAAACCGAAAAAATCATTACAGAAAAAGCAACCAACTGGGAGGCAGACCGGATTGCGGTTTTGGATTTTGTGATTCTACAAATGGCTTTGACTGAGTTTATGTATTTTTCGGAAATTCCACCCAAAGTAACGCTGAATGAGTACATTGAGCTTTCGAAGGTTTATTCAACGGAAAAGAGTAAAATTTTTGTCAACGGGATTTTGGATCGCTCACTCAAGGATTTAAAAAGGAATTTAAATTAATTTAGGCTCAACTCAAATAGTTTTAGTAATTTTAACCCCTTAAATATTGTAAATAAATTTTTTTAAGAGATGAGAAATAAAGTTATTTTGATTGGAATGATCGCAGGTCTTACAATGGTTTCCTGCAAGAAAGAGAAAGCATCTACCTTATTTACGGATGCTGAGAAACAAGCACAAGCAGAAATGGTTGTTGACCCTGCTTCGGCGGCGGAATTAACCTTTGACTCTCCAAATTATGATTTTGGAACCTTGCCGGCTTCAGCAAAAGTTGAACATTATGTGAAATTTACCAATACCGGAAAATCTCCATTGATTATTAAAAACGCTGTTGGATCTTGCGGATGTACAGTTCCGATTTGGCCGAAACAACCCATTGCACCCGGTGCTACGGATTCGATGAAAATCACTTATGATGCCGGTAGCCAGAAAGGTCGTCAGCAGAAAACAGTTACGCTGACCACCAACACGGTGAAAGGAAAAGATACTTGGACTTTCACAGCTACATTGCCCAATGATGCAGCACCCGCTATAAGTCCAGCCGGATTAGTAAGTCCAGCCGGAAACTAATTTTGTAATTTAAAAAACAGAAATGAAAGATATATTATTGATTTTTTCTCAAGAACCTCAAGGCGGAGGTCTGTCAATGCTTTTAATGTTTGGAGGAATGTTTGCCATCATGTATTTCCTGATGATTAGACCCAACAGGCAAAGACAGAAAAAAGAAAAACAATACCAAGAAGACCTTAAAAGAGGAGATTGGGTTGTAACCACCTCTGGAATTCATGGAAAAGTTTTTGAATTGAATGCCGATACAGTGGTTCTCGAAACAGGTGCAGGGAAAATCAAATTTGAACGTGGTGCAGTTTCTGCCGAAATGAGTAATGCGCGGTATTCCGGAGCAGCGCAGAAAAATGATTAAGTAAATAAATAGATTTAGAATAAGGCCGGGGTTTATACTTCGGCTTTTTTATTACAAAGCAAATGAAAATTGTAGGATTGACCGGTGGCATAGGTTCAGGGAAAAGCACAGTAGCACGCTTTTTTTCAGAAGCGGGCATTCCGGTTTATGTTTCCGATGATGAAGCCAAAAACCTGATGAACGAAGATCCTGCGCTTAAAGAAAAATTAATCAATCTGTTCGGTCAGGAAACATACCTTCATGGGATTTACAATAAATCGTATGTTTCTTCTATTGTGTTCAAAGACAAGGCGTTGCTTCATCAATTGAATGAAATAGTACATCCTGCTGTTTTCAGGCATTTTGATGAATGGGTCAAAGCGCAGGATGCACCCTTTGTGGTCAAAGAAGCAGCCATTCTTTTTGAAAGCGGCTCTTTCCGGGATTGTGATTACATCATTACCGTAAGTGCATCGGTGGAAAACCGGACTGAAAGAGTCATGAAGCGAGATGGATTGACGGCGGAAGAAATCCACAAGAGAATGGAAAATCAATGGACGGATGAACAACGCATCCGGCTTTCAAATTACGTGATTTTCAATGATTCAAATTTGGAAGCTTTGAGAATTGAATTCCACAGGGTTTATAAGAGTTTGTTAAATGAAATTCAAACAAGTTAATAAGATGTTAAACCCATTTTTAACAAACTTCTAAATGTTAAATTTGTTTTTTAATCCATGAAAAAAGGATTCAACAAAATTTTGATTATCCTAATGGGGCTGGCACTCATCGGTCTGATTATTATTCAAATGTATTGGACGCGAAAGGTGTTCGTATCTCATACTGAGGAATTCAATGGTCGGGTTTATCAGGCACTCAATGCTACTGTGGATGAAGTCAATCAAAGCGAATTGCAGCAATATTACAAGCGATTCGAAAATGTACGCAATGATTTTGATTCTACCCAAAACAAGCCGCAGGTGATGTCGTCCCAATTGATTCAGGATTCTGCCGGAATCACTTATATCACCATGACGCGCTATATCCTTGAACGTTCGGTGGTTCCACTTTCAAATCAGTACAATGACAGTCTGATTAAAGCCAATCTTTATTCACAGGAAAGAGTATTAAAAGTCCCCAAAGATTCAGGGGCAAACATGATTCAAAACCTAAGTCTGAATGCAGAAGAAAATTTCAAAAATGCTAATTACACCATTGAAAGATTAGCGCGACTTGATGCCGGAAACCGGCCGATTGATGATCGAATAAATCTGAAAACGATTGACTCTATTTTTCTGAAACACCTCAGAAAAAGAGGCGTACAGTCGCATCCACAATTAGCGGTGTTGCGTGCGGATTCTGCCATGACCAAAATCGTGGATCCTGAATTTAAACTGAAAAACAGAGAATACACGATTCCCCTTTTTTACGACAACAATGACAAGCCACAATTCCTGATTTCCACCTATTTCCCGGACAAACAGCTGTCTATTTTAGGACCGATCATTCCGGTGGTGATGCTGACGATTATTTTCACGATTATCATTGTATCCGTATTTGCACTGGCACTTTATTATATGCAGTTTCAAAGGAGTATTTCCGAAATCAAGACGGATTTCATCAACAATATGACCCATGAATTCAAGACACCGATTGCTTCAATCAGTATCGCTTCGGATGCCTTGAAAAATGAAAAAGTGCTTTCAAACCCGGAGAAGATAGCGTATTACGCCAATCTCATCAAACAGGAAAATCGCCGGATGAATACCCAAGTGGAGATGATTTTGAGAATGGCCAAATTGGAGAGGAATCAGTTGGACATAAACCTGAGTGAAATGGATATTAATGATTTGGTACACAAGAGCGTTTCAAACGTACGGTTTATGGTCGAAAATTCAAATGGCACTATTTTTGAAGATTACAATGCGGAGAATTCTGTAATATTTGGCGATCTTTTTCATCTTGAAAACGCGGTTAACAATATTTTGGACAATGCGCGCAAATATTCCAAAGATAGCCCTAAGATATTTGTCAGCACTTACAATGAGCCGGACTGGATTGTAATAAAAATTGAAGATGAAGGCATTGGAATGTCGAAATCGGTTTTGAAAAAGATTTTTGAGCAATTTTACAGAGAGGAAACTGGAAATGTTCATAACGTGAAGGGACACGGATTAGGATTGGCCTACGTTAAAAAAATAATTGAATTGCATCATGGTGAAGTGTATGCGGAAAGTGAAACAAGTAAAGGAAGCACTTTCTATATAAAATTACCCTTAAAAAAATAAATTATGAATGAAAAGCAAAAACTTCTTTTGGTTGAAGACGATCCAAGTTTCGGAGCTGTTTTAAAAGATTATTTGATTATCAATGATTTTGAAGTAACCCACGCCATGGACGGCGAAGACGGCTTGAATAAATTCAAATCCGCAGATTATGATTTGTGTATTTTGGATGTGATGATGCCCAAAAAAGATGGTTTTACTTTAGGGAAAGAAATTAAAGAAATCAAAAGCGATCAACCTATTATCTTTTTGACAGCCAAAACATTGCGTGAAGATGTGCTGAAGGGATATAAAATCGGTGCCGATGATTATGTCACCAAACCCTTTGATTCTGAAGTGCTGCTCTACAAAATCAGAGCTGTGCTGCAACGTCATTCCGCAGAAGAAGAAAAATTTGAACAAGATGAATTCAAAATCGGAAAATTTGAATTCAACGCCAAACTCCGGCAGTTGAGCATCGGTGATATTTCCCACAAACTTTCACCCAAAGAAAGCGAACTGCTGCGACTGCTTGCGGTTTACAAAAACGATCTCATGCCACGGGAAGTTGCACTTACCCGAATCTGGCATGACGATAATTATTTTACTTCTCGGAGTATGGATGTGTATATCGCCAAATTGAGAAAATATCTGAAAGATGATATGAATGTGGAAATTGTAAATATCCACGGCGAAGGATTCCGACTCGTAGTTTCGGAGTAACAAACAGACTATCAAACATAAAAGACCTCTGTCCGTCATTCGGGCAGAGGTCTTTGTTTTGATTGAAATTTGGGGAATGAATTCCCTAAAAAGGTATTTCAAGTTGAAAGCAAAAAAGCAGGAACCGAATCCTGCTTTATGTTTTTTTAACAGATTATTTAGAAAGTTCTTTAATCAGGTCGTTGTTCATTTTGATATAATCATCGCTGCCGGCAGCTTTGGAAGCGTCAAGCGATTTTTTGGCCAGTTCCAACGCACTTTTTTTATCGCCCGCTTTCTGGTGAATCAATGCTTGCTGATAAATCTGATAGAACATCGGTTTAGGATTCATTTTCATACCTTCATCCATCCAATTTTTGGCTTGTTGAATGTCTTTTCCATTGGCGAAGAAGTAATTCGCGGCAGACATATAATCTCTGGCTTCCGGATTTCCGGCCATGGTTTTCTGAATGGATTCCATCACTTTTTTATCGGTCGGCACTTCAATGGTGGTTTCTACCCTGGTTTTGTCCCAAGAAATTTGCAATGTAGCGGTACTGTTGCCTATGTTTTCCAATGCAATGGTAAAAGACTCAACTGATTGTGGAAGTGTTTGTACTTTGGAAGTTGTTTTGGCGGCGACCATAGCATCATCCCATTTTTCCGGATTTCCCCAATTGTCATTTTTGCTGTAGAAATAGATTTCCCAAGCATCTTTTCCGGGTTTGGTGTAGATGGCGTATTTGCCTTCTTTCAGGATTTGACCGTCAATGGTGACATCGTCGTCAAATTCGATGGTCGTATTTTTATTGGCACCGGTTCGCCAGACTTTGTCAAACGGCACGAGATTGCCGAAAATTTCTCTGTTCTTTTTGGCCGGTCTGGAATATTCGAGTTCGATTTTGGTCAAACCAACCATTTGTTCAATCTCTGTGGCTGGACTGGATTGCGGGGTTTTAACTTGTGCATCCGCAATACCCAAAAAGAAAATGCTTAAAAGACCTGTAACAACTTTTTTCATCATTTATAATTTTTGAAATTAATGTTTACAAATTTAATTCAAATTCCATCAATAGCCATCTAAAACTTATCTTTGCATTTCAATATGTTAGAAAAAAAAGAAGAACAATACGAAAAAGTTGTTTTGGTCGGGTTGATAACACGCCATCAACCCGAAGAAAAATTGGTGGAATACATGGATGAACTTCGGTTTCTGGCTTTTACCGCCGGAGCCGAGACCGTGGGGCGATTTACCCAAAAATTAGAAATGCCGGATTCCAAATTTTTTGTCGGAAGTGGTAAGCTGAAGGAAATCAAGGAATTTGCGGAAGAAAATGAAGTTGATACCATCATTTTTGATGATGAACTCTCTCCTTCACAATTGAAAAATATCGAACGCGAATTGGGCCGTAAAATCATTGACCGTACCCAACTGATTTTGGATATTTTTGCGCAACGTGCGCAGACTTCCTATGCAAGAACACAAGTAGAATTGGCGCAATATCAGTATTTGCTCCCACGACTGACCGGGATGTGGACCCACCTTGAGCGACAACGTGGTGGAATCGGGATGCGTGGGCCGGGAGAAAGAGAAATCGAAACCGACCGAAGGATTATCAGAGACCGAATCACGTTGTTGAAAAATAAACTCGCCACCATCGACAAACAAATGGCTGTACAGCGCACCAATCGTGGCTCCATGGTTCGGGTGGCTTTGGTGGGCTATACCAATGTGGGGAAATCCACGCTGATGAATGTTTTGAGTAAATCTGAAGTCTTTGCGGAAGATAAATTATTTGCCACATTAGATACGACCGTTCGTAAAGTGGTCATTGGAAATTTGCCGTTCTTGCTGACGGATACCGTTGGCTTTATCCGAAAACTACCTACACAGTTGGTGGAATCCTTCAAATCCACTTTGGACGAAGTCCGTGAAGCGGACTTATTGATTCATGTGGTGGACATTTCCCATCCGGGATTTGAAGAGCAGATTCATTCCGTGAATCAGGTTTTGGATGAGATTCAGGCCAAAGACAAACCGACTATTTTGGTCTTCAATAAAATAGATAATTTCACTTACGAAAAAAAAGCGGAAGATGATTTGACCGAATCTACGCGGGAAAATATCTCATTAGAAGAATGGAAACGAACCTGGATGGCCAAAAGCGAACATCCGACTTTGTTTATTTCTGCAACCAAAAAGGAAAATTTGGATGAATTGCGAAAAACAATTTACGAGGAAGTAAAGAAAATCCACATCACCCGTTTTCCGTACAATGATTTTCTGTTTGAGTATTTTGAAGAGGAAGCTTAGCTGAATGATTTTAATTGGCGGTTATCCCTGAATTTCTGATAAAGTACTACCGAGATAAGCAGGCTCAAGAATCCAATTACAATAAAATAAGTAACTCTGTCTATTCGCTGCACATCTTGTATATTTATCAATATGTTCTCTTTGTATTTGAGTTGAACTATTCGCTGATAGACTTTCTTGGTGTTTTTTCTGGCCGAGTTATAATAAGTAATAGTAATCTGTTCACCCTTTTTTAAGCTTTTGAATTCACCCCATAACAAAGTGTCATTTTTTATTGTTTTAAGCAGTTTGGGTTGTAAACGATAAACTGAATTATCTTCAGAAGATATTTTATAATAGCCGCCTACTTTATAGCGACTGATATATTCAGGCGTATTCATGAGTACAATGGTTTTGGTTTTTAAATCTTTATTATGCAAATCAAGACTTCCATAGGAAAACAACAAGAAAATAATGATTAACAGAAGGATTGAAAAAAAGAAATAATTCAAGAGCCGTAACTTCACAACCAACTCATTTAAAGTTTCATACTTTTATTGGAAATGGGGAGAATCAATTCACATGCCCGAGTTTAATCAGTTTTTGACGTTCTAAAATTTTAATTCTCCTTCCGTCGGCTTCGATAAGTCCGTCGGTTCTAAATTCTGAAATTAGTCGGATGGCGGATTCGGTGGCGGTACCGATGAGGTTGGCCATTTCCTCGCGGGTCAGTGCGATATTGATAAATCCTTCTTTGTCGGTTCCTAATTTTTTTTCTAACAGAATCAATACTTCCGCCAATCTTTCACGAACGGTTTTTTGTGCAAGAAATGTGATGGTTTCGGCGGATTCTCCTAAATCTTCCGCAATTCTTCTCAAAACGTCAAAAGCAAATTTCGGATGGAATTCCAGAATTTTCAAAAAGAATTTTTCCGGGATGAAGCAGACTTCAGTGTCTTCCATAGCCGTTGCCGAAGCACGGAATGGTTGGTTGGAAAGGATGGATCGATAGCCGATGATGTCGCCTTTTTTGGTGAAACGCAGAATCTGTTCTTTCCCGTTGAATCCTAATTTAAAAAGTTTGGCGGTGCCTTTTTCCAAATAATAAATCCCTTTGGGTGTTGCGTTCTCTTCGATGATAAGCTCCCCTTTTTTGAAAGACATGACCTTCTTTTCATGGCTCAATTCAGCCAATTCGTCACTGGTGAAATTTTTCAGGATTTCGGGATTTTCAAAGATTTCACAAATATTAATCGCATTTTCCAGAATGTCTGACATCTTGTTAAATTTTAAATGTTTCCAAAGTTAGTTAAAAGCAATTTAAATTAAAAAACGAATTTAAATTTGGATTTTCTCCGTTATTTCCATGTTTTCGGAATCTCACAAATCGGAATGGGATTCATTTTGTGCTGATTGGCAGTATTTCTTTTCCGGTAAATTTCAAAAACTTCTCTTTCTCTGTCTGTGAAAGTTTCGGGTGGAATGCCTTGCTCGCTCATTTTCATGGCCCATTCTAATTCATCGTAAGAAGCTCCAATCTGGTCTTCATCACTGCGATTATCACCGAATAATCCATCTGTGGGAACGGCATTTTGGATTTCATCGATGATGCCAAGACCTTTCGCAACTGCATAAACTTCAGATTTCATCAAATCCCCAATCGGACTGATGTCCACGCCGCCATCACCGTATTTGGTGAAAAATCCTATCCCGAAATCCTCGATTTTATTGCCCGTTCCAACCACAATATAACCATGCAATCCGGCATAATAATACAAAGTAGCCATTCGGAGACGAGAGCGTGTATTGGCTAAGGATAAATCGCTTAGATATTGATTGTCCGATTTTTCCACAACGCTATAAAAAGTATCATAAACCGGTGAAAGATGGACGGTTTGGTTTTCAACTTTCGGGAACTGATTTCTCAGCCATTGAATGTGTTTTTCTGCACGGTTGACTTGCCCGGCCTCCTGATGAATCGGCATTTCTAAACAAAGCAGCGGAAATCCGGTTTTGGCGCAAAGCGTAGAAACCACCGCAGAATCAATGCCACCCGAAATCCCGATGACAAAGCCTTTTTGCCCGGATTCCTTCAGATAATTTCCCAACCATTCCGTGATGTGATTTATGATTTTCTCAGTCTGCATTATATCATTAAATTTGCCCTTTCAAAAGCGTTTCAAATATAATGAAAAGTGTTCTTCCGATTTTAACGATTTTATTTTTTACCTTGATTTCCTGTGAAAATGAATCTGCCCGCTCATGGAAAGTGCAGTTGCCACAGGAAAAAGTGGAATTGCAATACCATGATATGAGCCGTGATTTCTTTGATATTTCCGTACCCTTAGAGGAATTGAAAAGCAAATATCCTTTCTTTATCAATCCATCGACTTCCGATGAAGAATGGGAACTCCAGCGAAGAGATACCTTGGAATTAGAAGTGTATGATGCGGTCGGTCAGGTTTACCCAAAGTATGATTATCAATCAGAATTGGAAGAAATGTTTGCGCATTACAAATATTATTTTCCCAATGAAAAAATCCCACAGGTCTTTGTATATTCTTCCGGTCTTCAGAAAATTTATGAACCGGTGATTTTTGGACGGCATGAAGGTTTGTTGTTCATCGCATTGGACGGGTTTTTGGGAAGTCAGAACGGAATTTACGGGCTTCAGGATTTGTTGCCGATGAAGCAGCCGGTTTATCCTTATATGCTGAAAAACATGAATCCTGAGAATTTAATGCCGGCAGTAGTATCATCTGTCGGTGAAATGATGTTGCCCTTTGATGCACAGCATCTTGCTTTTGTGAATCTGATGGTTGACGAAGGCAAGAAACTCGTGTTGGCAGATGCCTTGCTTCCGGAAACCTCCGATGATCTGAAAATCGGCTACACCAAAGATGAAATCCAATGGGCAGAAGCCAATGAAGGGGAAATCTGGAATTATTTCGTGGAACAAAATCTGATTTTTGATACAGATAAATCCAATCGGGAAAGATTTTTGGATCCTTCTCCGTTTTCCAAATTCAGAAATGAAATTGAAACTGAATCTCCGGGCAGAATCGGGGCTTGGATAGGCTGGCAGATTTGTCGGAAATTTATGAACCGACATCCTGAAATTTCTTTGCAGGATTTTCTGATGAAAGACAATGGCGAAATTTTCAAAGAATCCAAATATAAACCCGGAAAATAAACAACTAATTAAAGCAAAACAATTATAAAATTTCAAAAATGAGAAAAACAAAGATCACCATAGATGTAGAATTGGATGAAAACCACGTACCGGAGAAACTGCATTGGACGGCTGAAGACGGCGGCGTGGATAATCAGGAAACCAAAGCTGCACTGATGTCTGTTTGGGATTTCAAAGAAAAAGAAGCCTTGCGGTTGGATTTGTGGACCAAGGATATGCCGATGGATGAAATGAAACATTTTATTCATCAGATTTTCATTTCATTGGCAGATACATACCTCCGCGCCACCAATGAGGAGGATGTTAGCAATTATATCATTGAATTTGCCGAAAATTTTTCAGTCAAAGCCGGCATTATGAAAGAAGGATAATGATTGAAGATTAAGCATAAACCCGTTTCAAAATCAAAGAAACGGGTTGGGGATGGGTTAAATAAATATTTCAGGCAGTTTATTTTACCATATATTCCAGTCGAATGGTGATGCTGGCTTCTTTCTCCTTAGAATAAGTATTGAAAGTTCCGCCGTAGGAATATTCTTCATTGGAATTGGGGGCGGTAATCTGGATAACACCGGTTTTTGCGCTTTTCAGTTTTCCGAGTTTGGCACCGGCATTTTCAGCAATTTTCTCAGCCCGTAATTTGGCGTCTTTGGTGCCATCAGCAATCATTTCATGTTTGACTTCGGCCAATTTGGTGTAAAAATAATTGGGTGGTGAAGAAGTGAACTCAATACCCTGATTGATAATTTCAGTAATGTTTCTGGACAAAGCCTCAATTTTCTCCACTTCTTTGCTCTCGATGGAAACTGATTGTGAAAGTTGGTAGCCCCCGAAAGTCTCTCTCGACCTGCCATATTCATCAGTGTTGTAATTTGTTATTTTGTAAGTGTTTACAGCAGAAAAAATGATTTGTTCAGCAGGGATTCCTTTGGAAATCAAATAATCTCTGATGATATTCCGATTCTGTGCCAAATCATCATAAGCTTTTTTCAAGTCATAATCCGTTTTTGAAAAACTGCCGCTCCAAGTAATTAAATCGGAAGTGAAAGTTTTGGAGCCTAATCCGGTTACCGAGATGGTGTTTTCTGAAGAATTCCGGTTTTTAAACGCATCCCCAATGATCAATGTGCCGATGATAAATCCCAAAGTCAGAATCAAGGTTAATAGCAAGTTTTTGTTCATAAGGCCTTCCGATTTGAGGTTGAATAATTCTTAAAAAAAAATCAAAGTTTTTTCAAAGATAAATATTTCAAGGCAACTAAATTGCATTTAAAAATTTTCTTAACATATCTAAATTTAAACAAACAAAAACCGGAAAAACATATCAGCCTTTCCGGTTTTCCCTACCATTTAAAAACAAGAATATTATACCAAAGGACCGCCTTTCAACAATTCTTCGCTGGCAAATTCTTTGAATTTCTCAAAATTGGCTTTGAATTTATCAGCCAAGATTCTGGTGTTTTTCTCATATTCTTCTTGATTTTCCCATGATGTTTCAACTTTCAAAACTTCATTGGATGAAATCCCCGGACAGCTAAGCGGAACCTGAAATCCGAAATACGGATCCTGACGGTAATCCACATTGTCCAATTCGCCGTCGATGGCAGCATGGATAATCGCACGGGTATCTTTTAATTTGAAACGTTCTTTTTTGCCGTTCCAGCCGGTATTTAGCAACCAAACGTTGACACCGGTTTCCTTCACTTTTTTGTTTAACATGGCTGCATATTTGGTGGGATGCAGCGGCATAAATGGTGCTCCGAAACAGCATGAAAACGTAGCTTGTGGCTCAGTAACGCCTGCTTCCGTACCAGCAACTTTGGAGGTGTAACCTGAAATAAACAGATAGGCGGCTTGTGCCGGGTTCAGTTTAGATATCGGCGGAATTACCCCATAAGCGTCAAAGGACAAGAAGAAAATATTTTTCGGATTTTCAGCCATAGAAGGCTCCGCAATATTTTCAATATAATCAATGGGATAACTGACCCTGGTATTTTCTGTGATGGATTTATTTTCAAAGTCCACTTCGTTGGTACCCGGTTTGAAGACACAGTTTTCTAACAGGGAACCTTCCTTGATAGCGTTGAAAATTTCCGGTTCGCCTTCGGCGGAAAGATTAATTACTTTGGCGTAGCAGCCACCTTCGAAATTGAAAATCACATTGTCATCCGTCCAACCATGCTCATCATCGCCAATCAGTTTTCTGTGTTTATCGGCGGAAAGCGTAGTTTTTCCCGTTCCTGACAATCCGAAGAAAATGGCGGTATCTCCTTTTTCACCTACGTTGGCAGAACAGTGCATCGGCAATACATTATGAAAGGTGGGCAGAAGGAAGTTCAGTGCGGAAAAAATTCCTTTTTTGATTTCTCCTGTATAACCGGTTCCCCCGATTAATACGATTTTTCTGGTAAAATTCAAAATTGCGAAATTCCCTTGTCTGGTACCATCTGTTTCAGGATCGGCCAGAAAAGTGGGCGCATTGATAATCAACCATTCCGGCTCTCCGAAATCCTTCAATTCTTCTTCCGTAGGTCGGATGAACATATTGTAAACAAACAGGTTAGCCCAGGGTTTTTCGTTGATGGCTCTGATTTTAATTTGATTTCTTTTATCTGCACAAGCGTAAGCATCACGAACATATAGTTCTTTTTCACTGAGGTGCTTGGCCACCTTATCATAAAGCGCGTCAAATTTATCCGAATCAAAAGGAATATTGATATTTCCCCACCAAATGGTGTTTTCGGTAATTTCGTCTTTTACGATAAATCTGTCTAAAGGTGAACGGCCGGTAAATTTTCCGGTCAAAACATTAATCGCGCCTGAAGAAGCTTGTTCGACCTGATTTTCTCTTATAGAAATAGCGGTCAGTTCTTCAGGTGATAAATTCCATTGAACCTGATTAGAGGTAATTCCGTAGTCTTTTAGTGAGTTCATTAAATTGGAGTTGCTTTGTGGATTATAATTAATTGAAAGTGCAAATCTAAAACAAATATTAGATTGTGCCCTTTGATTTTTATCATTTTAGAATGAAATTAAAGAATCGGCGGGCGATTGAGAAGATGAAAAAAGTTTAGAAATCATTTTTATTGTAAGATTAACTAAAGTTTTTATACTTTTGCCAAATCAAAAACAATTAAAGCAATTATTATGTCTGACATTACATCAAGAGTAAAAGCAATCATCGTAGATAAATTAGGTGTGGATGAGAGCGAAGTAACCCCGGAAGCAAGCTTCACCAATGATTTGGGAGCTGACTCATTGGATACTGTTGAATTGATCATGGAATTTGAAAAGGAATTCGATATTCAGATTCCCGATGATCAGGCTGAGAAAATCTCGACGGTAGGACAAGCGGTTCAATACATCGAAGATTTAAAAAAATAATTCTTTAAATTAATTCCTCTCTTTATGGAATTAAAAAGAGTTGTAGTAACAGGTATAGGTGCGCTCACGCCCATCGGCAACAATTTCCGGGAATACTGGGAATCGTTGGTGAATGGAATTAGCGGAGCTGCACCCATCACCTTGTTCGATGCCGAAAAATTCAAAACCCAGTTTGCATGCGAGGTTAAGAATTTTAATCCTGAAGATCATTTCGACAGAAGAGAAGCACGGAGGATGGATCGTTGCGGTCAACTTGGTATAGTTGCGGCACGTGAAGCGATCAAAGACAGCGGGCTGGTGGAATTCGGATTCAATAAGGACAGAGTGGGTGTAGTTTGGGGTTCTGGAATTGGCGGGATTCGCACTTTTGAAGAAGAAGTGACGAATTTTGCGACCGGAGACGGAACGCCAAGGTTCAATCCATTCTTTATTCCTAAGATGATTGCGGATATTACACCGGGGCTGATTTCTATGGAATTTGGATTCATGGGGCCGAATTATACCACGGTCTCAGCCTGTGCTTCATCGACCAATGCACTGATAGATTCATTGAATCTGATTCGCTTGGGCAAGGCGGATGCTATTGTCGCCGGAGGTTCGGAAGCTGCAGTTACCGCAGCCAGTATCGGTGGATTCAATGCCATGCATGCGCTTTCTGTTCGTAATGATTCGCCAACTACGGCATCAAGACCGTTTGACAAAGAACGCGACGGATTTGTGATGGGCGAAGGTGCAGCCACCATGATTTTGGAAGAATACGAACACGCCAAAGCCAGAGGGGCGAAAATTTATGCGGAATTCATTGGCGGAGGACTTTCCGCTGACGCCTATCATCTGACAGCTCCGCATCCGGAAGGATTGGGTGCCTTCAATGTGATGAAACACGCCATGGAAGATTCGGGAATTAAACCGGAAGAAGTCAATCATATCAATATGCACGGGACTTCTACACCTTTGGGGGATTTGGTGGAAGCCAATGCCATCAAGAAATTCTTTGGCGAACATGCTTATAATATCCAAATCAATTCCACCAAATCCATGACCGGGCATCTGCTGGGAGCAGCCGGGGCAATTGAAGCTGTGGCGGCGGTCGGAACGATTATTCATGGAGAGGTTCCGCCTACCATCAATCATTTTACCGATGATGAGAATTTGGATTCTAAAATGGATTTCACATTCAATAAAGCCGTGGCGCGCCCGATTCAAATTGCGATGAGCAATACTTTCGGTTTTGGTGGACACAATGCCTGCGTTGTGTTTAGAAAAATTTCTTAAAAGTTTATGCTTTTTCTGGAAAAAATTAAAGCCCTGATGAATAAGACAGGCTCACGGGATATTGAGCCTCCTAATCCTAATTTGAAGCCATTTCTGACCAATACACTGGGTTTGGTTCCCAATAATTACGAATATTACGAAAGAGCATTTATTCACCGTTCCGCACAAATCAAAAGCAACAAAGGAGATGACATCAATTTTGAAAGATTAGAATTTATAGGAGATGCCGTTCTGGGATTGATTATCGCGACTTATTTATACAAAAATGCGCCTTCCGAACAGGAAGGTTATTTGACCAAAATGCGTTCCAAATTGGTTTCGAGAAGCCGACTGAACAGCATCGGAAAACAACTTGGTTTGCTGAATGTACTGCATCCCGCATCAAACCCGAATTTAGGTGATGACATCAATGGCAATCTTGTGGAAGCGCTGATTGGTGCGATTTATCTCGATAAGGGATATAAATTCACGGAGAATTTGATTTTGAAAAAAGTCATTGCCGACAATGTGGATTTGAAAAAATTAGAAAGATCGGTATCAAGTTACAAAAGTCTAATTCTCGAATGGGCTCAAAAGAAAAAAAATAAACTCGATTTCAATACATTTGAAGAAAAAAATGAGGATGATTTGATTATTTTTGTATCGGTTGTCCGGCTGAATGATAAAATTATTTCCAAAGGCAGGGGAACCTCTAAAAAGAAAGCGGAAGAAAGTGCCTCAAGGAGAGCATATTATTCGTTGCAAAAGGAAATCGAAAAATTAGTTTAGATGGCGGCCAAAAACTTATTGATGGATTTTGAAGACCTGATTGATTTTCAATTGTATGGTATCATTTCCGGACATTTGGATGCCCCGTGGTTCGTTTATTTATTTAACCGTGAATTCGGAACAAGATTTGCAAGAATCCGGGATATGGATGTGAAGATTGATGAGCATGTTGTTTACTTTCCGGTTTTTGAATGGGAAGACGTGCAGACCGGCGAAATATACCACATTATTAAAAACCAGTCCTACAGCCTTGAAAAGAAAGCAGCCGTTTCCGATTTGACGTCAATGTTTGATGTTGCCCCGGTTTTAATCAGTCAGTACAAGGATTACGCATTTTTTCTGAAAGTAAGCGGGGAAAATTCGATTCCATTGCTGGAAACCAATTTCATCCGGAAGATTACAAAATTAAGAACTGAAAGAGTAAAGACAATTGAAAGACTATTGTTCTAATTAAAAAAAATAAACAGCAATGTATTTTAACAGAAAGTATCTGAAGAAAACCAAAATCGTCTCCACCCTTGGCCCATCCACGGATGATGAAGAAATCATGAAAGCCATGATCGAAAGAGGCGTTGATGTTTTCAGAGTAAATTTTTCACATGCCGATTATGAAGATGTGAAAAAGAAAATCCAAACCATTCATTCCCTGAATGAAAAATATGGATTTAACACTGCGGTCTTAGCGGATTTACAAGGGCCTAAACTCAGAATCGGCGTGATGGAAGACAATGTGGAAATCGAACCCGGCGATATTTTGACTTTTACGAATGAGGAAGTCATCGGCAACAAGGAAAGGGTTTATATGACTTATCAGGAATTTCCCAATGATGTGAAAGAAGGAGAAAATATTTTGGTGGATGATGGAAAAATTATCCTCAAAGTAATCAGCACCAATCACAAAGATGAAGTTAAGGCACAAGTCATTCAGGGTGGTCCTTTGCTTTCCAAAAAAGGAGTCAATCTTCCGAATACACTGATTTCCCTTCCTTCCTTGACAGAAAAAGATATCCGCGATGTGAAATTCGCCATTGAACAGGAAGTAGATTGGGTGGCACTTTCCTTTGTCCGCAAAGCGGAGGATATTCTGGAATTGCGAAAAGTGATTTCCGAATTGACCGATTTCAAAATCCCAATCATGGCCAAAATTGAAAAACCGGAAGCTTTAGGGAATATCGATGAAATCATTAAAGTTGTTGACGGATTGATGGTTGCGCGTGGAGATTTAGGGGTAGAATTAGAAATGCAAGCCGTTCCCAAACACCAGAAAATGTTAGTCAGAAAAGCAAAAATGCAAAGAATCCCTGTCATCGTAGCCACTCAAATGATGGAAAGCATGATAGAAAGTCTGACCCCGACCCGTGCCGAAGTCAATGACGTTGCTAACGCAGTTTATGACGGTGCTGATGCCGTCATGCTCAGTGCGGAAACTTCCATTGGCAAATATCCGGTCGAAGTAATTGAAACGATGACCAAAATCTTGCAAGAAGTGGAAGATTCTGAGTTCATCAAGGTGCCAACCCAAAAACCCAAAGATAAAAATGACCGTTTTATCACCAAAGTGGTTTGTTATGACGCCGCTAAAATGGTGACAACTGCGGAAGCCAAAGTGATTTCCCTGTTTACACATTCTGGTTATACGGCATTTCAAATTTCCTCTTATCGGCCGCTTTGTTATATTCTCGCTTACACGACCAACGAGCGGATTGTCAGGGGATTAAATCTATTGTGGGGCGTGAAAGCCATGTATTTCGATCCGGGGAATCAAAGTACGGATGAAACTGTAATTCAGGTCAACCGGATTGCGGTGGAAATCGGATTTGTGGATTGGGGGGATTATGTAATCAATATGAATGCCATGCCCGTTTTCAATCGTGGTATGACCAATACCCTGCGGTTAACAACGATTTAACCGGAAATTAAAAACCAATCAGAAGAAAGTTTAAATTTGCGCTATTAAAATCAAAGAATGATTATCGAACAAATCAAAAATCATATTGAAGAGGTCAACAAATTCACAGCTGAAAGTCCGGCTCAAGTAGAAGAATTCAGAATTAAATTTCTCGGTAAGAAAGGAATTTTAAATGATTTGTTCGCACAATTCAAAACCGTTCCCAACGAACAGAAAAAAGAATTCGGGCAAGTAGTCAACACGTTAAAATCATTGGTTTCCGAAAAAGTGACCATGCTGAAAAACGGCTTTGAAAACAATCAAGAAGCGGTAGCCGGACTGGATTTGACACGTCCCGGTGAAATCTTTGAACTCGGTGCCAGACATCCGATTAACAGCGTGAAAAATCGTATCATCGAAATATTTTCCAGAATTGGATTTACGCTTTCCGATGGACCTGAAATAGAAGATGACTGGCATAATTTTACGGCGCTGAATTTACCCCAATATCATCCGGCAAGAGATATGCAGGATACATTTTTTATCGAAAAAAATCCGGACATGGTTTTGAGAACCCATACTTCTTCAGTTCAAATCCGATACATGGAAAATCACCAGCCACCTATCAGAATCCTTTCGCCGGGCAGGGTTTACCGCAATGAAGCGATTTCAGCGCGTTCCCACATGATGTTTCATCAGATCGAAGGCTTGTACATCGATAAGGGAGTTTCCTTTGCGGATTTAAAACAAACCTTGAGCTATTTTACGAATGCACTTTTTGGGAAATCCAAAATCCGGTTGCGTCCGTCTTATTTCCCGTTTACGGAGCCAAGTGCCGAAGTGGATGTTTACTGGGGCTTGGAAACTGAAACCGATTACAGGATGACCAAGGGTACCGGCTGGTTGGAAATCATGGGTTGCGGGATGGTGGATCCCAATGTTTTGGAAAATGTCAATATCGATGCCGAAGAATATACCGGTTACGCCTTTGGGATGGGCATCGAGCGAATTGCGCTGCTGCTTTATCAAATTGGGGATATCCGCATGTACACCGAAAATGACATCCGATTTTTGGAGCAGTTCAAGGCAGAGTTGTTTTGATGAATTATTATTTCATTGGAAATCAGGTATTGTACACTTTTTGACCAAGTGTAAACCATGAAATCAATGCATTGAAAAATTTCTGGTTCGTTTAAAAAGGCAATTCATCCGGTTCGTTTTCCCCATAATCCAAATCATCGGAATCTGAAAAATCATCGAAGTTTCCAAATGATTCTCTCGGATCTACAGTTGGGAGGTTTGCGCTGCTTGGGTATTCCTTGTTGCCGGCTTCATCTTTGTTCATGGAACTTTGAAATTCAAATCCCGCAAATTCCATATCTTCTTCTAAATCAGCGAATTTAGCCATTTTTTTTAAAAATTGCATTCGGATATTTTCCAAGGCACCATTACGGTGTTTGGCGATAATGAATTCAGCCTGTCCATGGCAAGGGGTATTCGTTTCATCATCCCAGAATTCAAGTTTGTAATATTCCGGCCGATAAATGAAGGAAACGATATCTGCATCCTGCTCAATGGCACCTGATTCTCGCAAGTCGGAGAGAATTGGGCGTTTGTTGCCACCGCGGGTTTCTACAGAACGTGAAAGCTGCGACAATGCAATCACAGGCACATCTAACTCCTTGGCAATGGATTTCAGGTTTCGAGAAATGGTTGAAATTTCCTGTTCACGGTTTCCGGCACCTTTGCTACCGCCCAACGTCATTAATTGAAGATAATCAATGATTATCAGTTTGATGTCGTGTTGCGCAACAAGCCGGCGGGCTTTGGCACGAAGGTCGAAGATGGACAAAGCAGGTGTATCATCAATGAACAAAGGTGCTTTTTCAAGGAATTTTACGCCCTCAAAAAGCTGCTGCCATTCGTAACTTTCCAAGTTGGCTTTCCGAAGTTTTTCGGAAGGAATGCCTGTTTCACTGGATATCATCCTTGTAATCAGCTGAACGCTGGACATTTCCAAAGAGAAAATCGCAGTTGGAATGTTGAAATCGACACTGATGTTTCTGGCCATCGAAAGAACGAAAGCTGTTTTCCCCATTCCAGGACGTGCAGCAATAATCACCAAATCCGAATTCTGCCAGCCTGAAGTGATGCTGTCGATTTTTTTGAATCCGGAAGGCACGCCGCTCATTCCTTTTTTATCGGACATCGCTTTGATCTTCTGAATGGCTTCCAAAACCAAATTTTCAGAACTTTGGAAAGTTCTTTTCAGATTGTTTTCCGTGATTTCAAATAATTTGCTTTCTGAATAATCCAAAAGTTCAAGCACATCAGAAGTTTCGTCAAACGATTTGTCGATGATGTCCGATGAAATTTCAATCAGTCTGCGCAGTATGTATTTTTCCACAATGACTCTGGCGTGGTATTCAATGTGTGCAGATGAAGCTACTTTTTGGGTGAGCTGAATCAGATAATAATCGCCGCCAACCATTTCCAATTTGCCTTCTTTTCTCAATTCATTGGCAACGGTCAGCAGGTCAATGGGCTGGGTATCGTGAAATAATTTTTGAATTGCCTGATAGATAACCTGATGATGGATTTTATAAAAAACTTCGGGGGTCAGAATGTCGATGATTTCATTCACCCCTTTCTTGTCAATCATCATTGCACCGAGGACGGCTTCTTCCAAATCAACAGCTTGCGGCGGAATCTTTCCACGCTCTAAGCTAATGATTTCCTGGCCTTTATGCCTCTTGTTATAATCCGATTTTGGGTTTTCCATAGGGAGTGCTAAGATATAAAATTGTTGCCCAATGAGATTGAATTTTGCACAATATATTTGTTAACATTTTCGTAATAATATCTATTCATTTTGTTATCAACGATTCACGAAATGGAATTAAAAATCTTTGTGATGATGTGCAAATTTAAAGTATAAATTTTTGTAATTCTCTGACGAAGCCTTCTTCAGGAATGTTAAATTCTGAATTGAAATTTAATAAGGCACAGGATTTGAATTATGACAAATATCATATAGAATTCGGCCGGATTTTTTTGATGATTTTATCTTGATTGGATGTTTGTGGACATTTTGAATGTTTAATTAAAAAATGGAAAAATCATGCAAAAAAAATCTAATTTACGTTGGGAAGATTTACTTTTCAGTAATCGAAACAAAGCCTATGGGGCTTATGAAATCAGAATGAGTTCAGGCAGGAATCTGCTGAAATCCTTATTCATCGTGATATTGTTTGTCGGCATCGGCTCAGTCGTACTCTCATTTACATCCAAAAAAGCGGATCCGATTCCTGCCAATCCGGTAATTGAACCCTTGGTTTATGAACTAAAAGATTTGCGCAATAAACACACTAAAAAGCCGATTGAAAAAACTACTCCAGCCAAAAAGCCGCCTGTTGTACAGAAAAAATCCGGCACTCATGCAACGCCCAATCCTGTCGATCAACCGGAAGATGAACAAGTTGTCGTGAAAAACACGGAAATCACCGGAAGCAATACGGTGACGGATGAGCATTTCGGAGTTACAGAAGGAACAGACCAAGGGGCGACTTTCGTCGGTACGGATGAATCAGGTACAGCGACGCCGGTGATTCAGCCGAAACAGCCGGAATCGAAAAAGATTTTCAACGTTAGGGATGTGACCAAAATGGCTGTTTTTCCGGGATGTGAATCTTTTTTGGGAAATAAGGATGCGCTCCAAGCGTGCATGTCCAAAAAACTCAAAAATGAATTAGGAAGAGAATTGGCTGATTTTCAGGACATCGCCAGCAGATATAATTTAAACAAAGCACAAACGAGGTTGCTGTTTATGGTGGACAGAGCCGGACGGATTGTGCAAATCAAAGCGGTACAAAGCAACAGCCCTGAATTAAGCATAGAAGCGGAAATGGCTTTGGAGAGAATCGCCAGGAGATTGAATCAAAGTGGAAAATTCATTCAACCGGCGGAAATTGATGATGGCGTGAAAGTAAATATGAATTTCAGCCTGCCCCTGCAATTTACAATGAACAATTGATAAGCTGATACATTTCAAACAGACCGTTCAAAAGAAACCTGAACGGTCTGTTTTGTTTTCCGGTTTGGGAAAGTTTTCTTGACTTGAATCAATCGGGCCTATTTCCACAGGGTTTATATTTGCCCAAAATAAAAACTATGATCAATTTAAAAGTGCTGACTTCTACGAATCGCCCAACGAGCAAAGGCCGTTCTGTGGCGGATTGGATTGTTGAAACCGCTGTGAAAACCAATGAATTTCATGTTGAATTATTGGATTTGGCGGAAATAAATCTTCCGTTTATGGATGAACCACATCATCCCAGAATGCAGAATTATATGCATGAACACACCAAAAAATGGAGCAAATCCATAGATTCCGGTGAAGCATTCATCATCGTGTTAGGAGAATACAATTATGGGTTTCCGGCACCCATCAAAAACGCAATCGATTATTTGCACAATGAATGGAAACACAAGCCGCTTGCTTTTGTCAGTTACGGCGGAGTTTCTGCGGGCTTGCGTTCAACGCAAATGCTCAAACAGGTTATAACTACCATGAATATGATGCCGATACAGGAGCAGGTGAACCTGCCTTTCTTTGCAAATGATATGGATGAAAATGGTGTATTTCGCCCCAATGAATCTGCTGTTCGTTCTGCGGAAAGTATGCTCAAAGCATTGAAGAAGTGGAGCATAGTGATGAAACCATTGCGGACCAAAGATTAAATCCGGATTTATTCGTTGGATGGAGGCATTGTTTGAATGGAAATATTGCTTTGCCCTGAAAAAGCAAATTTCACATCCATTTCATTCAGCTTGTGATAAATGCCGAGATGGATGTTTTGCTGTTTGTCTAAACAAATGTTATAGCCACGTTCTAATGAATAATAAACCACCTGAAACCGAAATCCAAAATCCTTGATATCCATCAGATGAATCCTTTCAATTCTGACTTTTGGTTGTGTGAGGATTACTTTTTTGACATTTTCGGGAATTATTTCTAATTTTTCAACCGGTGTATCAGGTTGGACATAAAATTCAAAGGCCATTCTTCGCTCTGTTAATCCCGCATAATTTCGGATGGTTTTATCGAGCAGCAATCGGTTGGAGAAAATGAGTTCTTCGCCGGTATCACTTTGGATGCGTGTGGTTTTTATTCCGATGTATTTCACATTTCCGGCGTCATCACCGATTTTCAGATAATCGCCGACACTGAATGGATTGTCGAAAAGAATAGAGATATAAGCGATGACATCCGTGATGATATTCTGGGCACCCAATGCGATGGCAATCCCACCGACGCCCATTCCAGCCAATACAGTTCGGATATCGTAACCCAAATTACCGAGCAAAATCACCAACCCGATGATCCATAAAAAAATCTGGATTATCAGAAATACACCGTTCAATTCCTTGCTTTCCTCAGATCTTCCTTTTCTGATAAAATAATAATCGATGAAGGTTTGTAGGATTAAAATCAGTATGCGCGTCACAAAGAAAACGGTGATGAAGACCATCGCAACTTTGAGGATTTTCTGGAAAGTGTCATCGAGATGCAGAAGCTGAATCGCCAATGAAATCACAACAATATAAAGGAATGGCAGGATAGCGGAACGAATGATATTCATAATCGAACGGCCGATTTTGGTGTCGGATTGTTCAGAAATTCGATCAGACCATTTTTTTGCGAAACTCATTAAAACCCTGAATACAACCGCCGCTACTAATATGACCGCCAAGGCGATGAAGTAATCCTTTGGGCTGTTTCCCCACAGTATTTCCTGATTCCAATCCATGTATTCCATAGTTTATTGTTGGCGTTAAAATTACGGAAAAAGACAATGCCGCAGAATTCTGATTTTTTTAAATTAGGAATTCAGCACCGAAGTTTTTTTCATCAAAAACCTTTCAAAAAGTTTAAATCCTGTAATTTTACCTGATATTAAAATCCATAAAATGTTTTCTAAAGCGATTTATCAACAAAGAAGAAATGAATTGAAAACCAAAATAACCGATGGCATCCTGCTGTTTTTGGGAAATGTGGAAATGCCGATGAATTTCGCGGACAATCCTTTTCCATTCCGGCAGGACAGTTCCTTTTTGTATTATTTTGGGATTCAGGAACCGCGATTGGCGGCGGTCATAGATACGGAGGAAGACGAAACCATCTTGTTTGGAAATGAATTGTCCATCAATGACATCATTTGGATGGGACGACAGGAAACCTTGAAATCCAAGGCAGAAAAATCAGGAATCACAGAGATCCGGCCATTTTGGAAATTGTCTGAATACATCAAAACCGAAAAAAACAAAGGTCGGCGAATTCATTTTCTGCCCACTTATTTTGCGGAAAATAGCAATTTGATCAATCAATTGCTCGATGCCAAGAAAGGTGAAAACGAAGCTTCGGTGGAACTCATCAACGCCGTAGTTGCACAACGTTCCCGAAAACATCCCGAAGAAATTGAAGAAATCGAAAAGGCAGTCAACATTTCCAATGCCATGCATCTGTTGGCAATACGAACGGCCAAACCGGGAATGAAAGAATATGAATTGGTCAGTATAATTGAGAAATTCGCTGCGGATAACAATTGCACATTTTCCTATCCCGCAATTTTGACCATTCACGGAGAAATTTTGCACAACCATTACAGGCTCAATACGATGAAAATTGGGGATTTGCTTCTGAATGATTCCGGTGTGGAAACCACAATGGGCTATGCCGGAGATTTGACCCGGACATTTCCGGTGGATAAGAAATTTACAAGCCGTCAGCGGGAAATGTACAATGTCGTACTCAATGCCTTTGAAGCCGCTCAAGCCATCATGAAACCCGGATTGAATTTCAGGGAAGTCCATCGCAAAGCTGCAATGGTTTTGGTGGAAGGATTGATGGGAATGGGCTTGCTCAAAGGAAATCCCGAAGAAGCCGTTGCGCAGAATGTACATACCTTGTTTTTTCAATGCGGAGTCGGACACATGATGGGATTGGATGTGCATGACATGGAAAGTTTAGGCGAAGAATATGTTGGTTATACTCCTGAAGAACCGAAAGATACCCAAACCTTCGGTTGGAAATCTTTACGGTTGGGCAGACCGTTGGAAGAAGGATTTGTGGTGACCGTAGAACCCGGAATTTACATAATTCCCGAGCTGATTGATCTCTGGCAAAAGGAAAATAAATTGTCGGATTTTGTGAATTATGACAAAATAAATGCGTTCAGGGATTTTGGTGGAATTCGGATTGAGGATAATTTTCTGATTACAAAGGATGGTTACCGAAGATTAGGTGACGGTCTGATCAAAACAGCAAACGAAGTGGAAGCTGCGCGGGAACAGGCGTTTTGATAGAAAATCAGGGCTTCACGAATAGCAAAGCCCTGATTATTTTTACATTTTAAACAGTACTTTAAATATGAATCGAATGCCCGTAAGCATCTTCCACCGCTTCCATAATCGCTTCGGACATGGTCGGATGCGGATGAACAGATTTCATGATTTCATTGGCGGTGGTTTCTAATTTTCTGGCGACCACCACTTCTGCAATCATCTCGGTTACGCCTTCGCCAATCATGTGACAACCCAACCATTCACCATATTTGGCATCAAAAATCACCTTGATAAAACCATCCGGCGCACCGTTGGCCACCGCACGGCCATTGGCCGAAAACGGAAATTTACCCACCTTGATGTCATAGCCGGCTTCTTTGGCTTTGGCTTCGGTCAGACCTACAGATGCAATCTCGGGAGAACAGTAAGTACAACCGGGGACATTGCCGAAATCAATCGGTTCTACATGCATTCCCGCAATTTTTTCAACACACAAAATCGCTTGTGCTGACGCAAGATGCGCCAAATCCTGTCCGTGCACCACATCACCAATGGCGTAATAACCGGCCACATTGGTTTGGCAAAAGTCGTTGACCGTTATTTTTCCTCTTTCGGTTGCAATCCCGACTTCCTCCAAACCGATGTTCTCGGTATTGGGTGTTACTCCGACCGCCGAAAGTAAAATGTCGGCTTCTAATATTTCTTCTCCTTTGGAAGTCTTCACCTTGGCTTTCACGCCACTTCCTGAAGTATCGACCGAAGTCACTTCTGAGCTGGTCATGATTTTGATGCCGCTCTTTTTGAGTGATCTTTCGAGTTGTTTTGAAATGTCTTCATCTTCCACAGGAACGATTCTCGGCATGAATTCAACGATGGTCACTTCGGTGCCGATGGTATGATAGAAACTTGCGAATTCTACACCGATGGCTCCACTGCCCACTACAATCATCTTTTTGGGCTGCTCTGGCAATACCAAAGCTTCCCGATAACCGATGATTTTCTTGCCGTCCTGCGGCATGGAAGGCAGCACTCTGGAGCGACCGCCCGTGGCAATGATGATGTGATCGGCAGAAATCTCACTCGAACTTCCGCTCGCTGCTTTGACCGCTATTTTTTTGCCGGGCAGCACTTTGGCTTCGCCTTGGATAACTTCAATTTTATTTTTTTTCATCAGAAACTGCACGCCCTTGCTCATTTTGTCGGCTACACCGCGACTTCTTTTGATGATGTTGCCAAATTCAAAACCGATTTTTTCGGGTTTGTTGAAACCAAAATCTTCGGCATGATTCAGATATTCAAATACATGGGCACTTTTCAGCAAAGCCTTGGTCGGGATGCAACCCCAATTCAGGCAGATTCCGCCCAATTCGGCTTTTTCGATGATTGCCACTTTTTTACCCAATTGCGCTGCGCGAATCGCCGCAACATATCCGCCGGGTCCGCTTCCGATAACTGCTATTTCAAATTTCATTTCGTATTGATTTTGAACGGATGTGTTCATCCGAAAATTCGACTGCTAAATTAAGAATTCTTATATGAATTTCAGTAAACGTTAAAAATTAAATAGTCCGGCGACAATTCAGACCGGAATTATTTTTCTAATAGAAAATTTTTAATTTCGGATTTAAGCTTTGGAAATTTATATTTTTACAATCTGTAATCTTAGCAGAAATATTGAAACTTTTTTTTGAAAATATCACCGAAAACAACCGTGTTCCCGTAGAATCTCCGTTGGAAGCCACGCTCAGTCAGGCTTTGGAAGTATTTGAATTCCTGCCTGAAAACGACGGCAGTTCCATGGGCATTGTCAATGACGAGCAAGTGATATTTCAGATTTCAAAATTCAACCGGTTTTTATGGTTGGTGGAAATTCCGGAAGAATCCAAAGAAGGTTCATGGCAAAAGATTTGCAGCCAAAGCCGCTGTCGGAAAATTATCGAAGAAATTTTTCAAGGCGTTGACCTGTTACAGGTTTATGATTTCAAATTTGAGAAATACTAAATTCCGGGATTCCTTAATATCCTTTCACATTATTCAGAATCACACTGTCCATTTTCTCAATCGGCAACCAACTGTTGTAGCCCGGAAGCGCGGATTCCCAGTCGCCATAATTCGCGTTGGGCAGCACGATGAATTTTTTACCAAAAGCATCGGCCATTTCATCGACCGTCCGGTTTCTTTTTTCTTGTCCGGCTTTATAAAAAACTTCGGCGAAGTCGGTGAGATTGTCGCCCATATACAGTATGACTTCGTGGTCTTTCAGAACGGCTTGCCGACGCGCTTCTTTGTTGGAAGTATCAGTCATCACCAAAATATGTTCATCATTCGCAAAAGGAAAACCAAGGTTTTTCAGATTCATGAGCGTGCCGGGTTTGTCGTTCATATTTCGGTTAGAAATATAGAAAATCCGAATGCCTTTTTCGGCCGCATAATTAAAGAACGCCACAGAGCCGGCATAAGGTTCGGCTGCACCAAGTGAAGTCCATTCCAACCAAGTCTGCAAATTGAAGTCATTTCCCTTTTTGGCTTGTGTAACGGCATAGGGCGAATTGTCCAAAATCGTTTCATCAATGTCGGCGATAATCGCCAAAGGTCTTTTGTGAAACTTCCGAAGTTCATTGTCCACAACCAATTTGGCGGCATTGAATGCCTGATAGCACAAAGCGCGAAATTCTCCGGCGTTTTGCTGCCATAATGATGAATAGATTTTTCCGTTCAGGTCAATGTCATGTGGTCCTCTTTGGATGCTTTCTTGTGTGGTTGGATTTGAACTGATGGCAAAGGAAGTCTTACAGGAAACAGCCGTTCCTAACATCAAAATTCCATAAAATACAAGGGTGAATTTTTTCATTTCGCTTTACTAATTGTTGCAAATGTAAATTTTATTTGGAAATTTGCCTACTGCAAGCGAACCCTAAAAAACATCGGAAATTGGAATACAAAGTCCTGACCCAAGAAGATATTCAAGCATTCAAAAATATTGTGGGAGTGGGCAATGCCCTGACTTCGGAATTAGAAAACTATACGCGGGATACCACGGAAGAATTACAGTTTTTCCCGGATATTGTTTTGAAACCGGCTACCACCGAAGAAGTTGCGGGAATTGTCAGCTATTGCAATGAAAATCTGTTGCCCATTACACCGAGAGGTGCGGGGACAGGTTTGGCAGGCGGTGCGTTGCCTGTCAAAGGTGGTGTGGTGCTTTCTTTGGAACGCATGAACAAAATCTCGGAAATTGATGAAAAGAATTTCTTGGTTACGGTAGAGGCTGGGGTTATCAACTTTGAATTGCAGGAAAAACTTGAACCATTCGGATTGTTTTATCCGCCAGATCCCAGCAGTTGGCAGAGTTCATTTATAGGCGGAAACATTGCCACCAATGCCGGCGGTTCCAAAGCAGTTAAATACGGCGTAACTTCGCAATATGTTTTGAATTTAGAAGTTGTACTCGCAGACGGAAGCATCATCTGGACCGGTGCGAATACCTTGAAAAACAGTACCGGGCTGAATCTCACACAGCTTTTTGTGGGAAGTGAAGGGGTTTTGGGCATCATCACCAAAGCTGTTTTACGGGTTTTGGCGAAGCCTGAAAAAGACATTTCGCTGTTGGTTCCGTTTCGCAATATGTATGAAGCCTGTGATGCGGTTTCCGAATTGTTTTATGCCGGAATCCGTCCGTCAGCATTAGAATTCATGGAGAAAAGAGCCATTGATGCCACCGTTGATTTTTTAGGAAAAGAAAAGATGCCGGTGGATTTTGACATCGAAGCCCATTTGCTGATTTCCTTAGATGAAAGTATAGAAGAGCATTTGGGAAATTGTGTAGAAGTGGTTTCAAAATTTGACATCGGTGATATTTTGTTTGCGGAAACTTCGACCGAAAAAGCACGCATCTGGGAAATACGGAGAAAAGTGGCCGAAGTCGCCAAAATGAATGGCTATACCATCGAAGAAGACACTGTGGTACCCAGAGCCAATTTGGCGAAATTGGTGGAAAAAGTTCACAAACTGGCAGATGAAAACAAAATGAAAGTGGTTTGTTATGGTCACGCAGGTGATGGCAATTTGCATGTACGCTTCAATCATCCGGTTCATAAGAATTCATTTCAAGTGCCTGAAATTCAGAAAATTCTGAAGAGATTGTTTCAAATCGTTAAAGAATTGGGTGGCACGGTTTCCGGAGAACACGGGATTGGATTGATTCAACGGGACTTCCTGCCGATTGTGTTTTCCAAAAGCAATCTGGATTTGCAAAAAACCATCAAATCCGCGATGGATCCCAACAATATCCTGAATCCCGGTAAAGTGATTTATGACTCCTGATTGCCAGGAATCAATTTTTGATTTTTTTGAGGATTCATTGCGTCAAAATATTTGGTGTCAATTCTAAAATTTTGAAACTGATTTCAGCCTTGGAATGTTTCTTGCCATAAAAGAATGCATGCCACAATAAATGGTAAATAAGTTTACAATTTTGTTGAATGACAGTTGGGATTAAACATAGAAGACTCATTCAGTATGCGTTGATTGCGTGTACACTTTTGATTCAAATTGTGATTTTGATATTTTTTTACAATGAAAATATCAATGAAAACAAACTGACCGCCATCAAAAATCAGATAGCGGAAACCCGAAAATTAAAATTGCTGACAAACGAATCCAAAGTGGAATTGCTGAATGCACAAAATTATCTGTATGAATATCTGAACAGTCCCCGCAAAGAGCTTTTGGAAAATTATTTCGGGGCTTTGCGAAAAGTGACCAATAAAATTGATAGCACAAGGTTTTTTGAGGAAAAAATTCCTTCCATCCATCAGATTATCAATTCCGAAGAGCGACAGGCGGAACTCGATTATTTGGAAAGGCTGATTGATTCCATTTCCCGGAATTCACCCAAATTGGAAATCCAAGCAGTACCCGTTGAAATCAAGGAATTCAATATTGAAAAAACAACCCCTAAAATTGAAGTCGAACAAGTATATGTCCAAGACAGCACTCCAAAAAAGAAATTTTTTCCAAGGCTGAAAGACGCCATCACAGGGGAAACAAACGTGAAAACCGATACGGTAATTATCACGACCACCTACAACAACTCCATTGATACCGGTAAAATTAAAAGTGATTTCGACAGTACGGTGGGAGTTATCAATGAACATTACCTAAAAGAAATTAAAAATTACCAGAAATATCTTCAGACCGTTCAGGCTGGAACGCATAATGTTTATGATGTATATAATAACCTCATATCATTGAGCAACAATCTGATAGATGTTTATGATTTGACTTCCAATGATTTGACGGAAAGTTTGGAAAAGCAATACAACGAACGGTTTTCCAAAAACAGTCAAATCAGAAGATATGCCGTATTCGGCTTGATGCTCCTGTTGTTTTTCGTGTTAATCATCATGGCCTATTACACAAAATTGTCTTTTCTGTACGAGAAAAAACTGAAGGAAGCCAACGACCGAATCAACAGCAACCTCACTTTCAAAAACAGAATTTTGGGAATGTTGAGCCATGAAATTCGTTCACCGCTCAAAATCATGAATATTTTCCTTGACCGGATTTATAAAAACACCGATGATGACCGGATAATTGACAGTCTGAAATCCATCCGGTTCACGAACAATTCCTTGTTGTTGCAAGCCAATCAGATTTTGGAATACACCAAAAATCAGGATAAGAAAATAGAGCTTCATCCTGTGAAATTCAATCTTCGGAATGAAACCAATGCTATTTTTGAAGTTTTCAGGCCTTACATTGAATCTGTGAATAATACGCTGAAAGTAGAGAATCAGATTCCGGGCGAATTGAACGTTTTCGCAGACAAATCCAAGATACATCAGGTTTTCATCAATTTATTGGGAAATGCAAATAAATTTACCGAAAACGGAGAAATTTCCGTACAACTGCAAGTCGAAACCATCCATGATAAAATGGTGAAACTGCTTGCTTCCTTTGCTGATACGGGCATCGGGATTTCCAAGAATGATATTCAGAGAATTTTTGAACCTTATTATAAAGGTGTAGTCGGGGAGAGCGTCGAAAACTTGGGTGCGGGATTGGGATTGAATTTGTGTCAGGAAATCATCCGTTTGTTTCAGGGCAATATTTCCATCGAAAGCGAGTTAGGTAAAGGAACTGTTATTCATTTTGAAATTAATATAAACCTTGCCGATGCATGATTCGACTTCCCAAGAAATGAGTTTTTTATTGGCCGATGATCATCTCATTGTTCGGCAGGGAATGCAATTTGTCATCGAGGAATTGTATCCAGATGCGAAATTTTCTCAAGCTTCCAACCTGAATCAGGTCATAGAAAAAATCCGAAATGAAACTTTTGATGTTTTAATTCTGGATGCGCAATTTCCGGATGGCATCAGTTTGTCCATCCTTCCGGAAATACGGAAAATTCAACCGAAAATGAAAATTCTGGTTTTTACTTCATTCGAAGAAGAACATTATTCACTCAAATTCATTGAAGCCGGTGCCAACGGTTTTCTCAGTAAACTGAGCGAAGCATCGGAGATAAAAACGGCGGTTTCAGAAATTATCGAAAATCAGCGGTATTATCCGCCATTAACTGAGAAATTACTTGAATTGGTCAAGTTTAACCCCAATCTCACCAATCCACTGAATCAATTATCCGAAAGAGAAATGCAGATTGCTGCATTGTATGCCAAAGGATTCGGTAACTTAGAAATCGCCAATGAATTGGATGTTAAACAAAACACAGTCAGTACTTTAAAGAAAAGGATTTTTGAGAAATTGGCCATTGATTCCGTCGTGGAATTGATAGAATTAATGAAAATCCATCACAGCCCCTGATCTTTTGTAGATTTTATTCTACAAGTTTTTTGAAATACATCGACAACCAAAAACAGGATGTGGTTCTTCGTTTGTATTCTTTTGCATCAGAGATTTAATGCAAAAGAATATGGACGCAAAAACCCCAACATTAGAATTTTCAAAAACGCAAGACCAAGCCCTTTTAGCTACTGATAAGAAAAACAACAGACGTCGTGACTTTGGCATCATCATCGGAGCACAGATTTTGATGTTCAGCGCGATTTATGCTTTCAATAATTTTCACCCTTATTTTCAGGAATTGAGATTCGAGAGAATGCAGACGTTGGCAGGAAGAATTTTGGTTTATTTCCTGTTTGCTGTATTGCTTTTTCAAGTGATGTATTTGATTTATGTTGCTTATTTGTACATCAAATACAAACCGATTGCTTCGGTGGCTGATGCTCAACTTCCCAAACTGACCATCATCGTGCCGGCGTATAACGAAGGGAAACTCGTGTATTTAACGCTGATGAGCATTGTGAGAAGCAATTATCCTTTGGAAAAAATGGAAATCTGGGCGATTGACGATGGGAGCAAAGATGATACATGGTACTGGATCAATAAAGCCAACGAGGATTTGAACCATATTCTGACCGTTTTCCAACAACCTGTCAACCGAGGAAAGAGACATGCCTTGTACAAAGGATTCAAGTCCGGTAAGGGTGAGGTTTTCATCACGATTGACAGTGATTCTGTCGTGGAAAAGGATACAATCAGAAATTTGGTCAGTCCGTTTGTGGTCAATGAAAAATGCGGAGCTGTGGCCGGCAATGTAAAAGTTCTCAATAAAAAGCAGGCCATCATTCCAAAAATGCTGAATGTGAGTTTTGTATTCAGTTTTGAATTTATCAGAGCTGCACAAAGTTCGTTGGGATTCGTATTGTGTACACCGGGTGCGCTTTCCGCCTACCGAAGAGAAGCCGTGGCCAATTCGGTAGAAAAATGGATCAACCAAAAATTTGCGGGACGTATAGCCACGATTGGGGAAGACAGAGCGATGACCAACCTGATTTTGGAACAGGGATATGAAGTCTCTTTCCAGAAAAACGCGAATGTGCTGACCAATACGCCGACAGGATTCAAAAACCTGCACAAAATGTTTACCCGATGGGGTAGAAGCAATGTACGTGAAACGCTGATGATGAATAGATTTATATTCAAAAACTTCAGAACCGGTAGCAAATCCGGCGCACGTTTCATGTATATCAACCAATGTTTGAGATTGATTTTGGTGCTTCCATTTATGATGTTGATGTTTTATTTTCTGTTGACGCACCCGGTTTTGTATGTCAGTTCCGCGCTGACAGGAACTTTTGTATTCTCCAGTATTCAGATGTTGTTTTTTACCAAACAATATAATTTTATAGAATCGCTTTGGGCATACCCATACAGCATATTTTATTTGTTCGCTTTGTTTTGGATTACGCCATTTGCTATTCTCACCGTCAAAAACGGTGGTTGGCTGACAAGATGATCAGCGAACTAAGAGTTGAATTTGAAGATGAGATTGAAGGAGAAATTCAGCTCTTTTTACACAGAATTATTTTACCGAAAAGGTAAATAATTGATAATGTTTTTTCCATGTCCTGTCGGAATTTGATTTTCCGGCAGGTTTTTTCATAAATTTTTTAAGCGAGCTTAAAACGGAATATAATGGCTATTTAATTCCAAGAAACATCCCTTTGATGAATAATCAAATTCGTCAATATAAACCATGATTCAGCTCAGTTTATCAGTGGTTTGCGCCATGAAGTGCAGTGATTTATTTCATTTTTTAATTGGTAAGATGTGTTTAGTTTTAGTATGAATTTAAAATCAAAAAAAATGGAAATTAAAGCCGGAGTCAATGTTATGCCCTCAGATATTGAAATTGCGAGGACAGTTGTTTTGGAACCGATTCAAAAGGTAGCTGGGGAAATTGACATTCCCGAAAGCGAATTGATTCCTTACGGGAAACACATCGCCAAAGTACCATTGCATCTTCTGTCCAATGAAAAGATGAAGCAATCAAAATTGGTGTTGATTACTTCCATCACCCCGACCAAAGCGGGGATTGGAAAAACCACTGTTTCTGTCGGACTGACCATGGGGCTCAACAGAATCGGGAAAAAAGCGGTCACGGCCATTCGTGAACCTTCGCTGGGACCTTGTTTTGGAATGAAGGGTGGTGCCGCTGGCGGCGGTTATGCACAAGTCTTGCCGATGGAAGACATCAATCTGCATTTTACCGGTGATTTTCATGCGATTACTTCTGCACACAATATGATTTCGGCTTTGTTGGACAATTACAATTATCAAAACAGAGGCACCGACCAAGTGCTGAAGGAAGTGGTCTGGAAACGGGTGTTGGATGTGAACGACCGCAGCTTGCGCCACATTGTTTCCGGTCTGGGTGGGCGGTTGAACGGTGTTCCTCAGGAATCCGGATTTGACATTACGCCGGCTTCTGAAATCATGGCAATTCTGTGTTTGTCAGAAGATGTCGATGATTTGAGGCGGAGAATTGAAAATATTTTGCTTGGTTACAAGGCCGACGGGAGCGAATTCACTGTGAAAGATTTGGGGGTGGCCGGTGCGATTTGCGTATTGCTGAAAGATGCCATCCAACCCAATTTGGTACAAACGACCGAAAACACCGCTGCTTTTGTGCATGGCGGACCTTTTGCCAACATTGCACATGGTTGTAATTCGGTAGTAGCGACCAAGATGGCGATGAGTCATGCGGACATCGTGCTGACGGAAGCCGGATTTGGCGCAGACCTCGGAGCTGAAAAATTCTATGACATCAAATGTAGGAAATCCGGGTTGTCTCCTCAATTGACCATCATTGTGGTCACGGCGCAAGGACTGAAAATGCACGGTGGAGTGAGCATTGAAGACATCAAAACCGAACATTTGTCAGGCATCGTACACGGACTTGCCAATCTTGAGAAACACATCGAAAATGTGCAATCTTTTGGACAGACGGTGGTGGTTGCTTTCAATCGCTACAGCTCGGATACGGAAAAGGAAATTGAAATTGTGCAGAAATATTGTGAGAACAAAAACATCGGTTTTGCGGTGAACAATGCTTTTGTGGAAGGCGGCAAGGGGGCAGAAGAACTCGCCAAATTGGTGGTGAAAACATTGGATGAACGACCTTCGCCCGAACTGAATTTCGTTTATCGCGATGAAGACAGCATTACCGAGAAAATTGTGAAAGTAGCGAAAAGGATTTACGGTGCAGGCAGCGTTTCCTTTGACCAGCCCGTCATGCGAAAAATCAAAAACATCGAAGCAACCGAAATGAACCGTTTTCCGGTTTGTATCGCCAAGACACAATATTCATTCTCTGACGACCCGAAGGCTTATGGGGTGAGCAAGGATTTTGAATTCAGAATCAGCGATGTGGTCATCAACCGCGGTGCAGAGTTCATTGTGGTCATTGCGGGTGAAATCATGCGCATGCCCGGATTGCCCAAAGCACCCCAAGCACTGAAAATCGATATGGTCAACGGATTTGTAGAAGGATTGAGTTAAGTTTTTATTGTGGGTTGATTTTCAGCTTATTGCTCTTGCGGTGTTGTCCTTTCTCTGTAGCACTTTTAAGTTCATTAAAGTTGAATTTCACAGATTTGTGCTGGATGGAATAAAGATATTGAGTTTTTTCTACCAACATTTCTGGAACAGTTACTAAATGTAGCATTATAGAAACATTACCGATTCATTTTATTATTTCAAAATAACAAATATCCTTAATACCTGCTTTACAGCTTTCAAGATGTCCATTTTTCGTTATATCAATTTTTCCCTTTATTCTAACTCTACTTACATACTTCATATTCTCTATTTTTACATCAAGTTCTCTGTCGTTGTTTATCAACACATAAATGCACTCCGCAGATTCACCTCTGCACCCAACAAGTGAACTCTCTTCAAAACCATGATAATAAATGCCTTCTATGTCAACATATTTATTATTAAGTGAGATTGGATTTGCCAATAACTTATTTATATCAACTTTCTGATAAGTAATGGAACTATCAATGCACTTATTAGTCAGTACGATATTTCGGGTATTGCAGGAAATCATCATTAAAGCAAAGGCAACCGATATTTTACTTATTATACTCATTTTCTCAAGGTAAAGATGATTTAAACTGTTTTATTTTAACTTCTCTTTGGATTGAATCCCCTCCCCGTTACCGCACGATTGTATCGTGTGGTATGCCACTCCCGCACTCCTGAAAGCCTTCGGGATGTATCCCGATTGCTCACCGCATCGCTTACACTCAAAAGCCGGTTGGAGTTTTTTATATTTTGAACGGATGGTTTCATCATTCTACAAGGCTAAAGATAATGAATTTTTTCTACCAACATTTCTGGAACATTGTCCTAATATAAAAGCTTAAAATAAAAAAAAGCCAAAAAACATAATTTCTTGGCTTTGTTCATTCATTTCCTTCCATGATTATTCTTTGAGTATTTTAAATGAAGTTTTTACATTGTTTTCTGATACGACATGCACAAAATAAACACCATTGGTCAATAGTGAAGTATTTATAATGTAGAAGTTGCCTTGTTTAAATTCGCCTTTTGCGACTATTTTTCCGTTAATCTAAAGAATTCCCCGAGGCTTGCCTCGGGTTGTAGACAAGGAAAAGTTTGAAAAACGGATGGTTTTTCATAACGCTTTGAAAAAGCGTATATTTCGCGAGTGAAGGATGAACATATCTATAA